>Ga0207712_10000063_pt1 | contig 133704 bp, 116 predicted proteins | sample KBSS44metaG_FD_184402 | JGI IMG/M metagenome (GOLD analysis project Ga0207712, IMG submission 184402) | Switchgrass rhizosphere microbial communities from Kellogg Biological Station, Michigan, USA - KBS S4-4 metaG (SPAdes) (version 2) | ecosystem: Host-associated > Plants > Roots >... | reverse complement strand
CTGATCGCGGACGCGGAAACGGACCAGCTGCTCGGCGCGCATCTGCTCGGGCCAACGGCGTCGGAGCTCGTGGCCGAGCTCACGCTGGCGCTCGAATTCGGCGGCTCGAGCGAGGACATCGCGCTCACCGTGCATCCGCATCCGACGTTGAGCGAGGCGACGCGCGAGGCGGCGCTCGCCGTGTTGGGACGCGCGATACACATCTAGCTCGGACGCTACGGTGCGCGAGCGGCGACTGATCGTTCGCGTCTCGCGCGAGCTGCTGCCTGCCGCGTCGCGCGTCGTTGAGCGCGCGCTCGCGGACACACGCTATCTCGCCGGCGCGGTCGACGCGCTCCGCTCCGCCGTGCTCGCGCCCAGCACGGATGCGAGCGCGCTCGCGAGCACGCTCGGCGAACGCCTCGAAGGGGCGATCGTGTATGGCTTCTTCGGCGGCGCGAGCGGTGCGGGACGCGTGCAGATCGTCGCGGTGGTGGACGACGCGCGTCGCGCGGGCGTGGGAGCGGCGATGATGCGCGACGCGCTCGCCGCGCTGCGCGACCAGGGCGCGCGATTCGTGCTCGCCGAGCTTCCCGATGATTCGTACGCGTTACCGGGCGCGAGAGAATTTCTCGAGTCGTTCGGCTTCCGCGAGGAGAGTCGCGTGAACGACTTCTATCGCGACGGACTGGCGCTCTCGTTCATGCGTCTGGAACTCGTCGGATCGTAGCACGCGAAAAACGGGGAGGAGCCCGTTACGCCCCTCCCCGTTTTGCGTGTTGCAATTGTTGCGAGTGCTGCGCGGTTGTCAGCGCGGCGGTGTCTTGGACTTGGTCGTCGGCACACCCATGCGCGTGCTATCGATCGGCGTCATCGTCGAATCGGTGTGCGTACGCGTAGCCTTGGTGGTGTCGGACTTGGTCGTCTTTTTCTTGGTATAGATGCTTCCGTTCGCGGTATCGACCTTGGTCGAATCAGTGCGAACCGACGAGTGCGTCGTGTCCTGTGGGACAGTCGGCGTAGTCTGCTGAGCATGGGCTGCAGCCGGTATAGCCAAAACGGCGGCGGCGGCGATGATCTTCATGAACATGATTCCTTCCTCCCTGCTTTGCGGTTCATCCATCAGGCAACTCCGCGCCGAAGAACGTGCACGAAGAACTCAATATGGATATTTGCAAACCACAGACCGCCACGGGCGAAACTGACAAGAAATGCATCAAAAAAAAAGCTGCCGGCCTCGTAGTGTGAGGCCGGCAGCAGACGTACTGTGACGCAGATTACCGAGCGTGCAAGACCGTCGCGCCAACGGCAACTCCGATCGCAATCGCACCGGCGGCCGCAGCGATCGCGACGGCGGGCGTGAGCGAGAAGGAGCGGTTGTACCACGGCTCAGAGACGGCGGGAGCCGCTGTCGGAAGCGCTTCCATGATCCGCTCGTGGAGATGTGCGGGCGTCGTCATCTGTCGGCGCACCTGCACCTCGCGATCGAGGCGAAGCCAGAAGTCTACGTCGCGGGACGCATCGCTCTGACGAACGGCGTTCTCGGAGATCTCGCCATCCAGCCAGGAGTGGATCGCCGTGGGCGTCTGCTGCCCGGTGAGCGGGACTTCACGATCGGTGATCGGACGCGCCGGAATATCTCCCTTGGGAGCCGACGGATTCCGATACTCGCTGGGATCCAGGTTGTCATGCATCACGCGTACTTTTCCTCAAGAAGAGCCTGGAGCGCCTCACGCGCGCGGTGGACGCGCATTTTAAGTGCTCCGACGGTGGTAGTCAGCAGATCGGCCATCTCTTCGTACGAACGACCTTCGACGTGCTTCATCACGAACGCTTCTCGAAGCGACGGCGCCAGCTGCATGAGCGCCGTATCCAGATCACTTCGCAGTTCCGTGCGGTCGAGCTCTTCGTCCGGCGTCGAAAATGAAGAGGGCTGATCGTCCTCCTCGTAGCTCTGATGCGTTCGGCGAATGTTCTTGAGCCAGTCCTTGCACCCATTCGCCACGATCCGGAAAATCCACGCATCGAACCGTCCGTGCACTTCCGCGAGATGCTGATACGCCTTGATGAACGAGGCCTGGAGAATGTCCTCCGCCACATCAGGGCTTCCTGTCATCCCGAGCGCATGCCTGAACAGTGGATCGCTGTACCGTCCGATCAACAACCCGAACGCGTTACGATCTCCCTGTAGCACACGTGCAATCACATCGTGATCCGCCTCTAGCGGATCGACCGGTCGCGGCGCTGTCACCGTGGTCTTCACGACGCTAGTGTAACGCTTTGAGCGCCCTCCGGACAGCCCTGAAAGTTCTGATAGCGCAGGTGCGAGGCTACCCATGCATCAGGGACGAATTGTCGTCGAACGGGTAACGGCAAAGTCACGTCACCGCAGTCGCACATGATAGAGTAATTCACGGACTCGATCTCCCTGGTAAACTCGACCGACGCGGTCGCTATCTGACCGATACCGGCGATAGCCCCGCGAGAAGCGTTTCACTGATCCATTTATTGCCGCTCGAGCCAACACGTCCCGAAGGTCGCGCTCGCTTAATAAGCCCTCCGAATTGTAGCTCACCAGCGCGTGTCGCGCGCCGGTCGCGCCCAGGAGCGCCGAGAGCGCAGCACCGGCTTTTCGCGCCGAGCACCAGTCGCTCTGCTGCCCCTCGCCGGCGACGAGCCCCGTCTTTCCGCGCAGCACCGGGGTGCCGTCGAACCACCCGCGGGCGATCACTTCGGGTACATGATAGTAGCCCGCGTATTGGCGCGCATTGTAGGGGGGGTCGATGTAAAGAAGTTCCACCTCCCCCGTGCTCTCGGCCACGAGCGCGGCGTCGGCCCGGTGCGCGGTCGCGCCTCGCGGTCCACGCTGCGGAAGCTCCGGCTGGAGGGTGAGCGTCCGTCGCGCGTTCGCCTGCCAGCGCTTGATATAGGCCGCGTAAACGCCGGCCGTATTGGCGACGCGATCCGCGCCCTCGATGAGTGCCGCCAACAGCACGTAGTACGCGTCGTCCTGAATCAGCCCCGACGACCACCATTCGTAAAGCTGGCGTCGAATAACATCGATGCGGTCCGCGTTCTCCTGCGTGAAATACATTCGCCCGCCCGCCGGCGCGAAGTGCGTGCCGATGAAGCCGCGCTCGGGCTCGATCCACCGCGCGAGATATTCGCTGATCGCGCCGAGCGCGCCGGCGCCGGCGATCGATCTGCGAAAGGACGGCGACCGAAGCGCGCGCCGCAGCTCCGCGTCGCCCGCGCGCAGCGCCGCGAAACTCGGCGACCGCTGCGCCACGACGTACGCGCGCTGGAAGACGTACGAGTACGTCATCAAGTCGCTCGATGCCACGCGCCACCCTGCCCCCTTGAGCGCGCGTCCCACGGCGGCCGTGCCGGAGAATGCATCGTGCGCGGTCTTGGGCGAGAGCTCGAGACGCTCGACGGTGCGCATCAGGAACGGAAGGAGCCGCGTCTTGTTGCCGATGTATCGCATCCGTCAGCGTCGCTCCGCGAATGCCGACCACTGGAGCGCACGGATCGACGCGCCGTGCTCGTCGAGCCTGGGCGGCGGCATGCGCACGCTCCCCGGCACGCTCGGCGCGATGCCCGTGTGCGCGGAGCCTCCGACCTCGCGCAGCGACTCGAGCACCGTGCGCACGACGCCGCACGGAACGCCCGCCGCATCGAGCAGCGCGATCCACTGCGACGCACTGCGCTCCGCGATCCTCGCGCTCATCATCGCGATGACCCTGCCGCGCTCGGCGATGCGCCCCGCGTTCGCGCGAAGACGCGGATCGTCGGCCAGCGCGGCGAGGCCGAGCGCGCGGGCGCACGCGCTCCACTGCGCATCGTTGCCGACGGCGATGACGAGCGGACGGTCGCTCGCCTCGAAGAGCTGGTACGGCACGAGATTCGGATGCCCGTTCCCCCAGCGCCGCGGCTCCTCGCCGGTGACGAGCGCGTTCTGCGCGACGTTCACCAGCGCGGCGCTGGCGCTTCCGGCGAGCGACACGGTGACATGACGCCCGCGCCCCGTTCGCGCGCGGGCAACCAGTGCCGCGAGGATCGCGATACACGCGTCCTTCCCGGCGACGACATCGGCCAGCGCGACGCCCACCTTCATCGGCGCACCGTTCGGGTCGCCGGTGATCGCCATCCATCCCTGCTCCGCCTGCACGACGAAGTCGTAGCCGGCGCGATCGCTGTCCGGCCCGAAGCCGGTGATGGTGCACCACACGAGCTTGGGATGCTCGGCCAGAATCGCGGAGACGTCGAATCCGTTTCGCGCGAGCATGCCGCGCTTGAAGTTGTCGACGACGACGTCGGCGCCGGCGATGAGCGAGCGGATGAGCTCGCGATCCGGCGCGAGCGTGAGGTCGGCGCCGAGGCTCTTCTTGTTGCGATTGACGCTCAGGTAGTAGGCGCTCTCACCGGCGGCGTCGAAGGGAGGCCCCCAGCCGCGGGTGTCGTCACCGGAGCCGGGCCTCTCGACCTTGATGACGTTGGCGCCGAGATCGCCAAGGAGCATGGTGGCGAGAGGTCCGGCGAGGACTCGGCTCAAATCGAGCACGTTGATATCGGAAAGCATTATTTGACGCTATACATACGTTATTGTGTTATTATAGTGTCGCAAAAATTACTTAGTTTAGTGAACGATTTCGGCACGAACCGGCTGTGACCTAGTACCAACTCCACCCGGTTGCTCCTTGCATAGACGCCGTAAAATCATATACTTACCCCTCGAAATCACGTGGCGGTACCACTTCGCCACCGTACATCCCGCTACATATAGATGGTGGGTCCCCACGGACCCTCTCACATACGCGCACTCGGAGTGCGACCCGCCATGGCCGACAAGCCGCTGACCGCCGATAACCACGCCCCTGCGGATGCTGGGGCGCCTACCGCACCGGTCGCTCCGCGCCGCCCCCCCGGTCATCGCAGTACCGACGTTCGAGACACTGTCGCCGAAATGGCGGCTCGCGCGCAGGAGATAAGTCAGGAAGCGGGAAGTAAAGTTGCCGCCGCGATGAAAGACGTCATCGGAGCTGCCGCCGGGCTTGCCGGCTTCGCGATCGAAAGCGCTCGCGATCTGGTGCAGTACATGGTACGTCGCGGACAGATGACGCAGGAAGAGGCGGACAAGCTCATGCGCGAAGCCGAGGAGGCGTACGCCAAGCGGCCGAAGCCTCCCGCGCCCAAAGTCGCCGACGTGCCAAAGGTCGTGGCGAAGGCGGCCGAGCAACATGCGCCGTCGCACGCGCCACACGTGACGCATGCGGCGCACGCAGCACCGGCGAAGAAGGCTGCGCCCGCGCCCGCCAAGAAGGCCGCGAAGCCGGCGAAGCCCGCCGCGAAGTCCGTGAAGGCCGCGCCCAAAAAGGCCAAGCCCGCGAGCGCTGCCTCGCACTCAAAGCCCAAGGCGGCCGCGAAGAAAAGGAAGTAGCGATCCGTCGCCGCTCGTGCGCTCACGCGCGGCGAGCGGCGAGCCACTCCAGAAACTCGTGCACCGCCGCCGGATCACGCAGCCTGATCTCGGCGGCGGTTTTTGCTTCGCCACTCTCGTCGACGCGAATCGTCACCGCGCGCGACGATCGCCCCCGCAGCGCGCGGAAGGCATCCTCGTCCGTGCGATCGTCGCCGGCGAACACGATCGACGCCGTGTCGTCGAACGCGTGGAGCCGTTCCCCGAGCATGACGACGGCGGTGCCTTTGTCGACGCGTGCGACGGGACGCACCTCGACGATCTCTTTGCCGTCCGTCATCCGCAGGCGCAGCCCGAGCGCGACGCGCTCGACTTCCGCGCGCAGGGGCGGAACCGAGTCGCGCGCCGCAAGCCGATAGTGCACGCTCAGCGTCCACCGCTTGTTCTCGAGCTTCGCGCCATTCACCGCGGCCACGATCGGCTCGAGCTCGCGTGCGGCCTGCGCGATCGCCGCGGACTGATCCGCGAGATCCGGATCGGTCTCCAGCTCGCCGGTGGGCGTAACGAGCTCGAAGCCGTGGTTGCCGACGGTCCACACGCCCTCTACGCCGACGATCCCGTACGCATCGCTCGCCGCCCGCCCGGACACCAGAATCACGTGCACATCCGGCATCGCGATCAGCCTGTCGAGCACCTCGCGCGTCGCCGGTGCGACCGTCGCGTCTTCCGGGCGCGACACGATCGGCGCGAGCGTGCCGTCCACGTCGAGCATGATGACCAACGGCGTTCCGAGCAGGCGCGCTTGCACCTGCGGCGTGAGGACGAGCTGTCCGGCGCTCATGCGACGTCACTCTCCGGCTCGCGCTCCGCGATGATGTCCTGCGCTCGCGTGAGCACCGCCGAGAGCCAGTCGAAGATCGTGCGATCGTGCAGCTGCCGCCGCATGCGATGCATGCGCACGCGGCGCTCGCCTTCGCTCATCTGCAGCGCGCGACGAAGCCCTTCCACGAAGCCGTCGAGGTTGAAGGGATTGATGAGCACGGCCCCATCGATCTCCTCCGACGCGCCCGCGAAGCGGCTGAGCACGAGCACGCCGCGCTCCTCCGTCTGACACGCGATGAACTCCTTGGCAACGAGATTCATTCCGTCCTGAAGCGATGAGATGAGGCAGAGATCCGCCGCGCGATATGCGGCGGCGAGCATGTCCGCGCTCACGTTCTCGTGAATGAGCACGATCGGATGCCACGTGGGCGTCTTGAAGCGCTCGTTGATCTCGATGACGGTCGACAGCATCTCTTCCTCGAGCGCCCGGTATGCGGGAAGCTCCGAGCGGGACGGCGTCGCCACGAGAAGAAAGGTGAACGTCCCGAGCATCTCCGGATGCCGCTCGAACAGCTCGCACAGCGCGCGCAGCCGTTCCGGAATTCCCTTCGTGTAATCCACGCGATCGACGCCGAGCCCAAGTCGCATCCCATTGGTCGCGTACCGCTTTCGCAGGCGCTCGACCTGCGCACTGCTCTCCGGGGTGCTCGCGAGCTGCTCGTAGCGCTCGACGTCGATGCTGATCGGAAAAATCGCGACATCGATGCGGCGGCCATCGTAGTGCACGGCGAGCGTGTCGGCGTCGATCTCCGCCTCGGGGACGAGCTCCGCCACGCTGCCGAGGAAGTTCAGCGCGTAGCGCTCGGTGTGGAACTCGATGAGATCGTTTCCAAGGAGGCCGCGCAGGAGCGCTTCGTCGACGCCCGTGGGCAGGAGCCGCAGAATGTCTGCGGGAGGAAAGGGGATGTGCCAGAACTGATGGATCAGCGCGGGGGTCGCGAGCTCGCGCAGCATCTCGGCCGCGAGCGCGAAGTGGTAGTCCTGGATCCACACGATCGGCTTCTGCGGTGCGCGGCGAACTTCATCGGCCACCGCGTTCGCGAATTTCGCATTCACTTCCTGATACATCTTCCAGTACTCGGTGCGATACTCGAAGTGCTGGACGAGCATGTGACAGAGGGGCCAGAGCGAGCGATTGGAAAACCCCATGTAGTATCCGTCGACCTCGGCGTCGGTGAGGAAGACGCGGCGCAGCGTGTAGCCGTCCTCGCCCGGCGGAACGCGAAGTCGTCCCTCGTGATCTGCCGTTTCCGCGTCGGCCGAGCCGGAGCCCCACGCTACCCACACGCCATCCGTTGCCTGCATGGTGGGATCGAGCGCGGTGACGAGCCCACCTGGCGGCCGGCGCACATCGATGCCTATCTCGCCGCGACGATGCTCGTAGGGCTCGCGGTTCGACAGGAGGATCAGCGTTCGATTTGCAAATGAGCGAGCGATATCTGGCATAGACCGTCTGAGGGCGCAGAAGACGTGCCGATTATATACGAGTGTCGGGCTGGCGGTCGTCACCGCATGCGATAGCTTTGGGCTTCAGCTCACCTCCCTTCGCATTCGCAACTACAATATGTACCAGTTCCGGCGCTTCGCACTCGATTTTGGCTACGCGGCGCTCTTTGTTCGTTGCGGCGCCTCGGGCCGCACACAGTATGCGCCCTCGACCTGAGCCGTGCGAGAGGTAGTCGCGCGGGCGCCGGTGCGGGTCGATTTTGGCGGCGGGTGGACGGACGTCCCACCATACACGGTGGAAGAGGGCGGATGCGTGTGCAATCTCGCGATCGCGTCGTACGCGCGCGCGACGCTGCGCCCGATCGCGCGCGGTATCGAGATCGAAGACAGCGGTGACACATCCATCGGAGACGCTGCGCTGCGCCATGCGCGCCTCGGCAGCGTGCGACTCGAGCAGGCGAGCGAGTTTCCGCGCGGCGCAGGGCTCGGCGGATCCTCGGCCGCGGGCGTGGCGGTGGCCGCCGCGATCGCCGCGTGGCGCGATGAGGCGATTTCGCGGAGTGCGCTCGCCGAGCGAAGCCGCGCGCTCGAGGTTGGGGAGCTCGGCATCGCCGGCGGCTTTCAGGATCACTACGCGGCCGCGTTCGGCGGGGCGCTCGCGCTCACCTTTCGCGAGCGCACGAGCGTCGAACACGTCCCGCTGTCCGATGATTTTGTATCGAGACTCGAGCGGCAGTGCATCATCGCCTACACGGGTGAGTCGCGCATCTCGGGCACGACGATCACCGCCGTGCTCGATGGCTATCGCGACCGCGTGCCGCGCGTCGTCAAGGCGCTCGCGCGGATGAAGGCGCTCGCGGCGCAGATGATCGATGCGCTCAGGCGCGAGAACATCGACGCACTCGGCGCGCTCGTGGGCGAGCATTGGGAGCATCAGCGTGCGCTGCACCCGAAAATCACGACGCCACCCATCGATGCGCTGCTGCGCACCGCGCTCGCGCACGGCGCGATCGGCGGGAAGGCGCTCGGCGCATCGGGCGGCGGCTCCGTCGTCATCATCGCGCCGGAGGAGCGCGCGGATGAAGTGCGAACGCACGTGTCCGCTCTCGCGCGCCTCCTGCCGTTTCGCGTGGACAGGCAGGGCGCGCATGTAACGATTCGCGAAGGAGCGGGGAACGCGGCATGGCAGAGCTGACGACGGAGCAATACGACCGCCTCGAGCGCGCGGTCATCGACAAGAAACGGATCTCGGTGTATCGCCGGGGCACGGAATACATCGTGATTCCGAAGCGGCTGCATTTGCTCGACGGGCGCGAGCGCATCGAGGCAGTGCACCCCAACACGGGCGACAAGATCGTGCTCTACATCGACGAAATCGACTCCCTGCAGGTGATTCGTTAGAATGGCGCCACCAAAGAACTGCCTGCTCGCCGTGTACGCGGACGAGTCGTGCCTCGGCAACGGTCGCGAAGGGTCGAATCCCGGCGGTGCGGGCGGCTTGATCGAGCTCGCGCATCCCAAGAGCGGTGAGCTCGTACGGCGGGATTTCTGGCTCGCCGAGAAGGCGACGACGAACAACCGGATGGCGCTGCGGAGCGCGATCGAGGCGCTCGACATCGCGTCGTCGAAGAAGTGGAACTGCGTGGTCGTGTTCACCACCGATTCGCGCTACCTCGTGGACGGCATGACGTCGTGGGTGCACGATTGGGCGCGGCGCGGGTGGAAGCGAAAGGGCGGCGAGATCGGGAATCTCGAGCTCTGGCAGGAGCTGGTGGACGTCGCGGCCAGCCATCGCGTGGAGTGGCGGTGGGTGAAGGGGCACAACGGCCACCCCCAGAACGAGTACGCGAACATGCTCGCCACGCGAGCCGCGGCGCAGCAGAACGAGTCGAAAGGCGCAGTCGACTCGGGGTTCGACGCGTGGATGGCGAGCGAGCGCGCGAAGGGCCGAATGAGCCTCGATCCATCGCCCCTCCCGGAGATGCGATCCTTTCGGGAGGCGCGATCGTTACCGCGCGGAGAGACGGATAGTCTGTTCTAGGCTATCATTCCCCTTCGGAGCGGTCACATGTTCAAGCCTGTACTTTTGATTTGCTTTGGGTTGGTCATCGGCTATTTCACCGGCTTCAGCGATGCCCAGGAACACACGGAAAATCTGGGCGCCCGCATCATTCATCGTGTTGGCGGCGACAACAGGGAGCGCGTATCCACGGATGTCGACAAGCAGATGGAGCAAGTCGGAAAGCCGTGACCAGTTGTCGCTGATTACTTCAGCTCAGGCTTTCGTTTGATGGATCGCTCCAAACCGATAACTCTCAGCGTACTGATCCCCTGCTACAACGAAGCCGCCACCATCGACCGCACCCTCGATGCGGTGCTGGCGCTCGGCGATCAGATCGCTCCTAACGGAATCAGCATCCAGATCGTCGCAGTCGATGATGCCTCGAAGGACGAGACGTTCGCGAAGATCTCCGCGCGCGCCGCGGGCTCGGGCGGGCGGATGGTCGTCGCACGGCACGAGGTGAACAAGGGCAAGGGCGCCGCGATCCAGACCGCGCGCGACCTCTGCACCGGCGACGTCGCGATCATCCAGGACGCCGACCTCGAGTATCACCCCGGTGACATCCCGGCCGTCATCGAGCCAATCCTCGATGGGCACGCCGACGCCGTCGTGGGAACGCGCTTCGGCTCGGGCTCGCACCGCGTGCTGTACTTCTGGCACCGGATGGGCAATGGCGGGCTGACGCTCATGTCGAACATGTTCACCAACCTGAACCTCACCGACATGGAAGTGGGGTACAAGGCGTTCACCATGCGCACGCTCAAGCTCATGCACCTCACGAATGCGCGCTTCGGCATCGAGCCTGAGATCGTCGCGCGCCTCGCGCAGATGGGCGCGCGCGTGTACGAGGTGCCGATCAGCTACCACGGACGCACGTACGCCGAGGGCAAGAAGATCACCTGGAAGGATGGCGTCGCCGCATTTTTTCATATTCTTCAGGCGCGGCTTTCGTCGTCCAAACAGAAACAGCTCCTCCCCGAGTAATCGCGCCCATGGATGATCTCGACCGGCTCGTTCGACGGCTCGTGCAGAATGTCAGGAATAGCCACCCGCAGTATCTCAGTCAGCCGGTGGAAGTGTCGGAGCTTTATCAGACGCTGATTCCCTATCGGCACAATCGCACCGAGCTCGAGATCGAGACGAATCAGGACTACGAGGCGGCGCTCTGCCAGCTGCTCTCGGGCGAGCGCGGCTACGCGACGGGCGATTCGGCGATGCAGGACGCGATGCGCAAGGAGCTGTCATCGCCGAATCCGAACACCGCCGTCTTTCGCGACTACGCGGCGGCGCGAGTGACGCTGACGGCGGAAGCCGTGCGCCACTTTGCGGACTCGCCCAACAGCCTGCAACGCAGCGCAATGAGCTCGACGCCGCGCGCCGCATCCCCGACGGCGAGCACGACGACCGCCGCTGGCGCCTGCCGCTATTGCGGCGGCACGCTCCCGGACGGCCGGCGCGTGCTCTTCTGCCCGAGTTGCGGGCAGAACCTCATGGTGCAGCGATGCCCCGCGTGCGGAACAGAGCTCGAAATCCACTGGAAATACTGTATCACCTGCGGTCGAGGAGTAGCAGCAACGTGATGAGCTCCGTTCGAAAGGTGCGCTGAGCCGTGCCTCATACTCTTGCAGTCATCGCTGGCGATGGAATCGGACCGGAAGTCGTAGGCGAGGCGCTCAAGGTGCTCGACGCGGTGGAGGCCGTGCACCATCCCGGAGTCGTGGTCGAGCAGCTGCCGTGGGGCGCCGAGCACTATCTCAAAACGGGGATCACGATTCCGCCCGCGGAGATGCAGCGTCTCGGCCGCGACGTGAGCGCGATCCTCGTGGGCGCGCTCGGCGATTCGCGCGTGCCGGACAACGTGCACGCGCGCGACATCCTGCTCGGCATGCGCTTTCAGCTCGATCTCTACGTGAACGAGCGCCCCGCGCGCCTGTTCGACGACAGGCTCACGCCGCTCAAGGGAAAGACCGTTCGCGATTTCGACCTCATGGTCTTCCGCGAGAACACGGAAGGGTTGTACGTGAGCGTGGGCGGCGCATTCAAGGTCGGCACGCCGGACGAGATCACGATTGCTGAAGAGCTCAACACGCGAAAGGGTGTCGAGCGCATCATCCGCCACGCCTTCGCCTGGGCGCGCGCGCACGGCAAGACGCGCGTGACGATGGCGGACAAAGCGAACGCGATCGCCGCGCACGGGCTCTGGCGCCGCGTGTTCGAGGAAGTCGGCGCCGAGTACTCCGACATCAAGCGCGACACGCGCTACATCGACGCGATGGCGATGGACATGGTACGCACGCCCGAGGCGTTCCAGGTGATCGTCACGGGGAACCTGTTTGGCGACATCCTCTCCGATCTCGCATCGATACTCGTGGGCGGGCTCGGGATCGCGCCGAGCGCGAACCGGCATCCGGGAAAGGTGACGATGTACGAGCCGGTGCACGGCAGCGCGCCGCCGCTCGTGGGAAAGGACGTCGCCAACCCGATGGCCGCGATTCTCTCGCTCGCGATGATGCTCGAGGGCGTGGGCGAGGCGGCGTCGGGCGCCGCGGTGGAGCGCGCGGTGCGCGCCGCCATCGCCGCGAACGTGGGGACGCCCGACATCGGCGGAACGCTCGGGACGCGCGCGGTGGGCGACTGGATCGCGAAGCACGTGCGCGAGGGATAATTCGGGCAGTTCCCCCAGTCGCGGGAGGTGGTCATCTTTCGAGACTCACCACCGTTCGGGGACTCCAGTGGGAACTCAGGGCACCAATCGCGACATCGTCTTCCTTTCCGGCGTGCGTACACCGTTCGGAACCTTCGGCGGCACGCTGAAAGATTTCAGCGCCATCGACCTTGGCGTTTTTGCGGCGAAGGCCGCGATCGACATGGCGCACATCGAGCCGAAGGAGATCCAGCACGCGATCTTCGGCAACGTCATGCAGACGACGTCCGACACCATTTATTACGCGCGCCACGTCGCGCTCAGGGCCGGCGTGCCGCAGGAAGTGCCGGCGCTCACCGTGAACCGGCTGTGCGGCTCGGGCTTCCAGGCCGTGGTCAGCGGCGCGCAGGAGATCCTGCTCGACGAGGCGGAGGTCTGCCTCGTGGGAGGTGGCGAGTCGATGTCCCAGGCGCCGCACATCGCGCGCGGCATGCGCTGGGGACTTCAGCTCGGCAAGAGCCCGGTCCTGGAAGACTCGCTGTGGGAGGGGCTGAAGGATCCCTACGCCGGTTGCGCGATGGGTGACACGGCCGAGAACGTCGGCGCAAAGTTCGGCGTCGACCGGCTGTGCAGCGATGAGTTTGCGCTGCGCTCCCAGATGCTCGCGCGCGACGCGTGGGCCGCGGGGATCTACGCCGACGAGGTCATCGGCGTGCCCGTGCGCAATCCGAAGACGAAAAAGGAAGAGATCTTCGCGCGCGACGAGCACATGCGTCCCGAGTCGACGAAGGAAGGGCTCGCGAAGCTCCGTGCGGTGTTCAAGGAGAATGGACTCGTCACGGCGGGGAATGCATCGGGGATCGGCGACGGCGCGGCGGCGCTCGTGATCTCGAGCGCCGAGTATGCGAAGCGCGCGGGGAAGAAGCCGCTGGCGCGACTCGTGTCGTGGGGAACGGCGGGCGTCGATCCCAGGATCATGGGGATTGGTCCGGTGCCCGCGAGTCAGATCGCGCTCGAGAAGGCAGGAATGAAGCTCGACCAGATCGATCTCGTCGAGGTGAACGAGGCCTTCGCGAGTCAGGTGTGCGCAGTGGAGCGCGGGCTCGGAATCGATCGCAACAAGCTCAACATCCACGGTGGCGCGATCGCGATGAGCCATCCGCTCGCCGCGTCGGGCGCGCGCATCTGCGCGCACCTGATTCACGCGCTGAAAGCCACCGGGAAGCGTTATGGCCTCGGCTCCGCCTGCATCGGCGGCGGCCAGGGGATCGCGGTGATCATTGAATCGCTCGCATCGTAGTCAGGTCGCTGCGATAGGCATGGCGGCGAGCGCGCTCGCGCTCGCCGCCGGCTGTTCGGGACTCGTCGGCGCTAGTACGCAGCCGGAGGCCGAGCCGGCGCCTGCCCTGCCGACGATCAGCCAGGAAGTGATCGGCCAGACGCCGTGGCCCGTGAAAACGCGCTACGTCGTCGACCTGTGGCTCCACGGCTACGCGATGCTCGTGGCGGACACGTCGCGCACGCCGGCTTTTGGGCGCGACTATCGCGATGAGATGATCGTCGCCAAGAACAGCAGGAACATCCTCACGCAGCTCGATCAGAACGCGGAGATGCTGCGGCACGGACTACGCGTGAACCCGCGACTCATGGACGGTGCGCGTCTCGCGCTCCGCGAAGGGAGCTGGGAGGAAATGGGCAACGACATCGCTGCCTTCCTCACAGGCGGCGCAGACTCCGCCAGCGGCAAGAAGCGTCAGTCGATGCTCAGCACGTGGAAGAAAGAGCCGCACGCGAGCATGGAGACCACCGGCATGATGGCGGAGCTCGGGGCCATCTACCGCACGGAGGCCGATCGCGAGTGGCTCAAGACCTTCGCGCTCTCACTCACCGACGAGCACTCGAAGTTCTACGAACAATACTGGCGCGAGCAGCAGCGCGCGCTGCGGCCGTCGCTTGCGGCGGTGGATACGCAGTTCTCACAGCGCTACCTCAAGCAGCTCCGGAGCTATCTGCGCGGCGTGCAGCTACCGACCGGCGAGATCCTGCTCTCCCTTCCGCTCGGCGGCGAGGGGCAGAACCTTCTGCAGGGACAGCACTCGATCGCGATCGGATTTCCGGCCACCCCCGATTCATCGATCGACGCGGTCTACGAGTTCGCGCACGAGGCGATCGGCATCGTGGCCGAGCAGGCGGTGCGCGAGCGGATCACGCCGGCGGAATTTCGCGCGGGGCTCGCGCCGCAGCTCCTGACTCCGGCGAAAGTGCGGGGCGGCGCCTTGCTCCTGCAGCGTGCGATCCCCGATCTCGTGAATGGCTACGAGCGCTACTATCTCGCGCTCGCGCACATTCCCGCCACCGGCGATGTCGACTCCGCGTTCGTGCGCGCGTTTCCGCTGCGACAGACCATCATCGATGGAATGGATCAGCGGCTCGACGAAGTGATGAAGGCGGCGAACTGATGGCCGACGAGCCGAAGCCGCCCGCGCCGTCGCAGGCACCCGCTGCGACGCCGGCGCCCGCGCCCGGCACTCCCGCGCCGCTGGAGCGCGCGGCGCTCGAGCGCGTACTCGCGCGGGCGGCCGAGCTTCAGGCGGGAGACGCAGACACGGGCGAGCTGACGCTCACCGAGGCGCAGATTCTCGACGTCGGCAACGAGGTCGGGATTCCCGCGAAGCATCTGCGCCAGGCGCTCGCGGAGGAGCGCTCGCGCGTGGCGGTGCCCGTGGAGCGCGGCCGCATCGCCGCGATCTTCGGCGCTGCGACGGTGTCGGCCAGTCGCACCGTGCGCGGCAAGCCTGCGGAGCTCTTCGAGAAGCTCGACGCGACGATGCAGCGCGATGAGTCGTTGCGCGTGAAGCGTCGCTTCGCGGATCGCATCGCGTGGGAGCCGATGGGCGGAATGGCGTCGGAGTTTCGACGGCTGTTGAACGTCGGCGGACACGGCTACCGCCTCGCGCGCGCGGAGGAAGTCTCCGCGACCGTGATCGCGATCGATGCCGAGCGCTCGATCGTGCGCCTCGACGCGAGCCTGGCCAACGTGCGGAAGCAGCGCATCGCGGGCGGAAGCGGCGTCGCCGTGGCCGGCGGCGTGACCGGCGGCGTGCTGGTCGCGCTCGGCGTGATGACCGCGGTCGCGGCACTGCCGGTGGCGGCGGCGCTCGTTGGTGGTTACTTCATCGCGCGAAGCCATGCGCCGCAGGTCGCGGGCGCACAGCTTGCCCTCGAGCAGATGCTGGACCGCCTCGAGCGCGGCGAGCTGCAGCGCCCCTCGCTACTCTCGGCGATTACCTCGAGCGCCGGAATTCGCTGGCCCTGATCGCTCTTCACCACAATTTCCCTCTCTTACTCGAATAAATGACAAAGATTGCGACCGTCGGTGTGCTCGGCGGAGGACTCATGGGCTCGGGCATCGCGCAGGTGGCGGCGGCCAACGGCTTCACCACGATCGTCCGCGAGGTCGATGACGCGTCGGTGCAGCGCGCCCGCGCGAGCATCGAGAAGTCGCTCGCCAAGGCGCTCGAGAAGGGGAAGCTCACGGAGCAGCAGCGCACCGAGACGATGGGCCGGCTCACCTTCACGACGAAGGTGGCCGATCTCGCGTCTGCCGACATCGTTGTCGAGGCGATCATTGAGGACCTCGAGCTGAAGAACGCGATCTGGAAGGAGCTCAACACGCTGTGCAAGCCGCACACGATCTTCGCCTCGAACACCTCGAGCCTCACGATCGCGGCGATGGCAGCGGTGAGCGGGCGCGGCGACCGGATGGTCGGGCTGCACTTCTTCAATCCGGTGCCGGTGATGAAGCTCGTCGAGGTGGTGAAGACCGTCACCACGAGCGATGAGACCTTCACCCGGGCCTTCGACTTCGGGAAGGCGCTCAAGAAGGAGCCGATCGCGGCGAAGGACAATTCGGGATTCGTCGTGAACCTGCTGCTCGTCCCCTATCTTCTCGACGCGATCAACGCACTGGAGCACGGCGTCGCGAGCGTCGAGGACATCGACAAGGGGATGATGCTCGGCACCGGCTACCCGATGGGTCCGTTCACGCTGCTCGACTTCGTCGGGTTGGACACGACGTACAAGATCGCCGAGATCATGTTCGACGAGTATCGCGAGAAGCGCTACGCGCCGCCGCCGCTGCTCAAGCGGATGGTGCTGGCCGGCTACTATGGTAAGAAGTCGAAGCGCGGATTCTACGACTACAGCGTGGAGCCGCCGGTCGTGAGCAAGCTGGGGCTGTAGTTCTCGCCGGGGCGGTTCGCGGGAACACAAGCACTAACAATTTTGATACGGACAAAAACGGAAAACGAGCGGACACAAACGGATAAGGCGCGACTAGCGACTCGTCCCGTCTCATTCGTCTAATTCGTCTTTTTTGGTTTGATTCGTGATCGCCGTTGGCAGTTACTACTCGCCCGTCCCTCGCAATCTCGGCTACACGCCTTTTTTCACCAGATACTTCCGGACAAACTCATCCATCCGTACCAGATCGAGCGCCGCGTCCTTGCACGGGCCGTTGGGGAGCGTCATCGGCAGTCCGAGCACGGGGACGCGGCCGGCCACGTCGTGCAATCCGCTCACGAGATCGCGCTCGCACGCGACGGCGACGACCGCCTTCGGTCGTCGCTCGCGGATCACGCGGCGCGCGAGCTGGCCGCGCGTGGCGACGAACGCCGAGACGCCGTAGCGCTTGGCGATCTCCAGCACGCCGTCGAGCGCCTCACGCGAGAGACATCGCGGGATGAGAATGAGGAGCTCGGACGGATTCACCTGTCGCTCGCGGGCGAGCGCGAGCCGATTATAGACGACGACGCTCGCGTGGTCGGTCCAGTCGCGCTTCACGCCGAACAGCTCCCCCACGCGCCACGCAAGGTGCAGCGTGCGCAGCAGCAGTCCGCGTTCGGCGAGCTTCTCGGGGAGCAGCGCGCGACCGGTCCAGACGGAGAGGGCGAGCAGCGTGAGCCACGAGAGGGAAAGCGCCACGAGTCCGACGATGCTCACGTACAGCCCCGCGGGGAGTCGTCGCGAGAGGAGCGCGAGCCGCGGCGCGAGCAGATAGACTGCCGCGGCGGCGAGGATCGCGACGAGAATGATGCCGACGGCGGTGAAGCCGAAGTACAGGCGCGTGGGCGATGTGAAGTCGCCACCGTTGTCGAGTGCGCCGCCGTCCCATTCGTCCCACTCGTGTCCGAGCCGCCGGTCGGTTTCGATCTTGATCAGCGGTCCGACGTGTCGCGGCGGTACCTCGGTCTCCATGCTGCATGATGACGGAACCACGAGTGGCTTGTCAACGGGCTCAGGACGAGGCAATGTGGCCAAAGTGAAGCCTGAAGGATTTCGTGGCGTCTTTCGCGACGACGACTCCGCGCGCGCGGTCTACGCCGAGGGAGCGGGGATCGCGCGGGCGATGCCGGCTGCGGTCGCGGTCCCGGTCGACGCCGACGACGTAGCGACGCTCGTGCGCTGGGCCGCCGAGTCGAGGACACCGCTCATCGCGCGCGGCTCGGGGAGCGGGATGGCGGGAGGCGCGGTGGGGTCCGGCGTGATCGTCGATTTGAGTCGGATCGACTACATCGGGCAGATCGACACCGAGCGCCGGCGCGTGATGGTGGGACCGGGCGCGCTGCGCGGCGCGGTGAACGAGGCCGCGCGCGCGAAGCAGCTGCGCTTCCCCGTCGACCCGTCGAGTGGCGCATTTTGCACGATCGGCGGCATGGCCGCGACGAACGCCGCGGGCGCGCACACGCTGCGCTACGGCGCGACGCGCGCATGGGTGACGGCGCTCGACTGCATCTTCGACGACGGCTCGCGCGCGCGCATCGTGCGCGGCGCGCCGTTGCCGGACGTCCCGGCGGTCGATCGCTTCCGCGCCACCGCGCACTCCGCGATCCTCGCGTCGCCCGCTCGCGTGCGCTCGCACCCCGGCGTGAGAAAAGACTCATCGGGGTACGCGCTCGCCGACTATGCACGAAGTGGCGAACTATTAGAGCTGCTCATCGGAAGCGAAGGATCGCTCGCGCTCTTCGTCGGCATCGAGCTCTCCCTCGCGGCGCTCCCTGGCGCGACGAGCAGTCTCGTGGCGGAGTTCCCGACGCTCGAGCGGGCGGTGGATGGCGCGGCGCGCGCGCGGATCGGCGGCGCGAGCGCGTGCGAGCTCCTCGATCGCACCTTCATCGACGTGGCGCGCAGCGGCCCTGCGCTCGTGCCGATCGGTAACGGGAGCGAGGCGGTGCTCCTCATTGAGATCGAGGCGGGAGACGAGGCGTCCGCCGCGTCGGCGGCGAAGGAGATGGAGCAGGCGATGCTCTCATGCGGTGCCACGCGCGTGACGATCGCGCTCAACTCCCAGGACGAGGCGCGGCTCTGGGCGCTCCGGCACGCCGCGAGCCCGATCTTGAACCGCCTCTCGCCCTCGCTCAAGTCGATGCAGTTCATCGAGGACACGGCGATGCCGCCCGAGCGCCTGCCGCAGTACGTGCGCGGCGTCCGCGAAATTCTCGCGCGCCACGACGTGCGTGGCGTCATCTTCGGGCACGCGGGCGACTCGCACGTGCACGTGAACCCGCTCATCGACGTGCGCAACCTCGACTGGCGCGAGACGGTGGGCTCGATCCTCGACGAGGTGACGTCGCTCACCGCGCAGCTCGGCGGGACGCTCGCGGGCGAGCACGGCGATGGACGGCTGCGAACGCCGCTCCTCGAGCGGGTGTGGGACGCGCGCTCGGTGGCGCTCTTCGCCCAGGTGAAGCACGCGTTCGACCCGCAAAATATTTTCAACCCGGGGGTGAAGGTGCCTACGGGCGGCAACTCGATCGACGACGTGAAGTACGACCCGACGCTCCCCCAGCTCCCGCTCGACGCCCGCACCGCGCTCGACACGATCGAGCGCGATCGCGCGTGGAGCAACTATCGCCTCTCGATGATCGGCCACTGACCTCGGAGATCCGTGTACTACTACGAGCCGCGTATCACCCTCCTCGCGAAGCCGACCTTCACCGCACCCGAGCACCTCGGCGTCGCCTGGCTCGGTGAGAGCACCGACGGCGAGAAGCTCGCCGAGTTTGCCGGTCGACTTTGTTACATGAGCCAGAAAAATCCGGCGGGACGCACGACGCGGGATTATCTGGAGAACATCAAGAAGCAGGGGCACGGGAGCGTGCTCGAGCACGCGAACTACTCGGTGCTCTTCGAGGGGGTGAGCCGCTCGCTCACGCACGAGCTGGTGCGCCATCGGGCGGGATTCGCGTACTCGCAGCTCTCGCAGCGCTACGTCGACGAGAAGGACGCGAGCTTCGTCGTGCCGCCGGCGGTGGCGGGCGACGAAGCGCTGGAGGGCGCGTGGCGCAGCCAGGTGGATTCCGCGCTGGCGAGCTACATCGCGCTCGTGGAGCAGCTCATGGAGCGTTACGCGTGGGTGGGAGACAAAGTCCATCGACGGAAGATGGCGCGCGAGGCTGCGCGAGGCGTGCTGCCGAACTCCACTGAGACGAAGATCGTGGTGACGGCGAACGCGCGGGCGTGGCGGACGATGCTTGAGCTGCGGTCGAGCGAGGGCGCGGAGCTGGAAATTCGCCGGCTGGCGGTCGCGACGCTGCGGCTCTTCGCCGCGGAAGCGCCGGGCTTCTTCTCGGACTTCGAGATCTACGTCGGCGACGATCGACGTGAAGCGGCGCGAGTCGGATTTCACAAAGTGTGAAATAATGATCGCACGTAGGCAAAAAATCATTGCATTGCTTTTCGTGGACTCTTATTTTGTTCGCACGATCGAAACAGGCATCGTGCTTGCACGTAGTGAAAGCCGAGAGCCGTGAACGATTCGGGCGAGATACGCGTCAATGGATGGAAGGGGCGCGGGTCGGGTGGCGGCGAGTGTTCGACCGGAATTGTCTGACCTCAAGCAGGATCGGATGACACGAATCGGGTTCGCCTACAATCAGAAGCCTGAAGTACCTGCTCTTCGTCTCGAGGACGGCGTCGAAGATGCACGTCCCGACGAAGAGCCTCCCAGTCGCGAAGACTCCGATTGGGCTCTCGACGCCCGGGGCGGCGGCGTCGCTGCCGCCGACGTAGACGATGAGTTCGCAGAGTGGGACAGCGCGGAAACGATCAACGCCGTCGAGCAGGCGCTCAGCGCGCTCGGCGAAGTAGTCCGCCTCGAAGCGAACGCCGATTTCCCGGAGCGCCTGCGGGCGACTCAGCCGGACATCGTCTACAACATCGCGGAAGGCTTGGGCGGCGTGAATCGCGAAGCCCACGTCCCCGCAATTTGCGAATTCTTCGGCATCCCCTACTCGGGATCCGATCCGTTCTCTCTTTCGCTCTGCCTCGACAAGGCGCGCGCGAAAGAATGTTTGGCGTACCAAGGTGTACCGACCGCGCCTTTCGCGCTCATTCGGAACGCCGCCGAGATTCCCGCGGTGCTCGACCGCCTCACCACTCGCAGAACGAAGAGCGGCAGTACGCGTCTTCGCCTGCCGCTGTTCGTCAAGCCGGTGCACGAGGGCTCGTCCAAGGGAATCACGGAAGACAATTTTTGCCGCACGGTGGGTGAGGCGCAGGAGCAGATCGCCTTTCTCCTCGAGCGGTACGCGCAGCCCGTCCTCGTGGAGGAATATCTCCCGGGGCGCGAGTTCACCTGCGCAGTGATGGGTAACGGCGACGGCGCGCACGTGCTGCCACTCGTCGGGATGAACTTCGATGCTCTGCCGCCGGGCGCGCTGCCGGTGTACGGCTTCGAAGCCAAGTGGCTCTGGGATGACCGGAGCCACCCGTTGGAGATTTTTGAGTGCCCTGCGAGGATCGATGAGGCGCTGCGGAGCAGGATCGTAGAGGTCGTGCTCTCCGCCTACCAGGTGCTCGGCTGCCGCGATTGGTCGCGTATCGATGTGCGACTGGATGCCGCTGGCGTGCCGAACGTGGTGGAAGTGAATCCCCTTCCGGGAATCCTTCCCCGTCCCGAGGACAACTCGTGCTTTCCCAAAGCGGCGCGGGCAGCCGGCATGAGCTACGATCAGCTCATCCAGAGCTCCCTGCGTTTCGCCGCGGAGCGACAGGGCGTCACCCTGTCGGGAAAGGCCGGGCGTCGAGTGCGACGCGCGGCGGCGTTGGGCTGAGCGCGCGAAGCTACGCTCCGGAGTTCGCGCGTCGCCCCACCACGAGGCGGGGATACAAATGAAAATTGCTCTCTTATTTGACGGCGCATCAGCGCTCGGCAAGTCGCCCGATCTGCTCATCCTCGAGACCGTCGAGGCCGTGGAAGCCGTGCTCGCGGCCGAGGGAAACAAGGTCGTGCGCGTGCCGGTGAACACCGACGGCCGCTGGATCGAGCGGACGCGGCGCACCAAGTGCGACGTCGTCTTCAATCTCTGCGAAGGCATCGACGGCGTGGCTGAGCTCGAGCCCACCGTCATCTCGGCGCTCGAAGTGCTCGGCATTCCGTTCACGGGCAGCTCGTCGTGGACCACGTCGCTCTGCCTGCGCAAGCACGTCGTGAACGCGATCCTCGATCGCTGCCGCCTGCCCATCCCGCGCTTCGCGATCGTGCGCCGCGGCGATCCGATTCCCGCCGTCGGCTTTCCGGCCATCTGCAAGCCGGCCGCCGAAGACGCGTCGGTGGGCGTCGAGCAGCGCTCGGTCGTGCGCACCGCGCGCGCGCTGGCCGAGCGCGTGCACTCGATGCACGAGCGGTGGGACGAGGTGATCGTGCAGCGCTACATCGATGGCCGCGAGGTGAACGTCGGGATCGTGGGCGACACGGTGCTGCCGGTGTCGGAGATCCAGTTCGATGCGATGCCCAAGGGGATGTGGCGTATCGTGTCGTACCGCTCGAAGTGGGCGACGGGGAGCGACGAGGACTCCGGCGCGAAGCCGCAGTGCCCGGCCAATCTCTCCGCCGAGCTCACCGAGGAGCTCCAGCGCATCGCGATGCAGGCGTGGCGCGTGGTTGGCGGCGACGGCTACGGCCGCGTCGACTTCCGCATCGATCGCGCGGGGAAGCCGTGGATCCTCGAGGTGAACTCGAATCCGGACATCGCTCCGGATGCGGGGCTCGCGCGGATGGCCGGCGTGGAAGGGCTCGACTACGGCGCGCTCGTGCGCGCCATCTGCGAGCGCGGGCTGCACCGCGAGCGTCCGTCGACCTCCGATCAGTGGGCACTCGCGCAGCGGCTCTCCGGCGTCATGGTCGAGGAGCAGGGCGCGGCGCTCGAGCTGTTCGCCGTCGGACAGAGCTGAGCGACACCGCGAACGCCGGACGCGCAGCCCGGCTCGTTGGCCCGCTCGCCCTGAGGCACCGCGAGCGACTTGTCGAGATCCTCGAAGCGACGGGAGTTTTCGCACCCGCGGAGATCGACGTCGCGCTCGAGCTGTTCGTTGATGGCATGCGGAGCTCGGAGTCGTACGAGCTGTTGGGCGTGTTCGACGAGCGCGGTACGCTCCAGGGGTACGCCTGTTGGGGCCCGACGCCGAGCACGGATGGTGGTTACGACCTGTATTGGATCGCCGTCGATCCGCGCGCGCAGGGCGGCGGCTTCGGGAGTGCGCTCATGCGCGCCGTCGAGGAGACGCTGCGCGAACGCGGAGCCCGGCTGCTCGTGGCCGAGACGTCCTCGCGCGACGCGTACGCGCAGACGCGCGATTTTTACGTGCGCGGCGGATACATGGAACGCGCGCGCGTTCGCGGGTTTTATGCAGTGGATGACGATCGCGTGATTTTCTCGAAGATGCTGGCGCACCGCGCCGGCGAGGAGGCTCGCCATGAGTGAGTGGCAAAAAGTTCTGCGCGAAGGCAGCGTGGACACACTCGAGAAGCTGGCCGAGAAGTTCGGCCACGACGTGATCGACGTCGAAGCGCTGCGCCCGGCGTTCGACGGATTTCAGGTGCGCATCACCCCCGCGGCGCTGGAGCAGATCAAGGAAGTCGGCGATCCGATGTGGAATCAGTACGTGCCGACCATCCGCGAGCTCGATGTGGTCGACGGCGTCGTCGATTCGCTGGACGAGGATGGCGACTCGCCTGTGCCGAACATCACACACCGCTATCCGGATCGTGTGCTCTTTCTGGTGAGCCCGGTGTGCGCGTCGTACTGCCGCTTCTGCACGCGGCGCCGGAAGGTCGGCGATCCGGAGAAGATCCCGCTCAACCAGTACGACTCGGCGTTCGCCTATATCGCCGCGCATCCGGAGATTCGCGATGTGATCCTCTCGGGCGGCGACCCGATGATGCTCTCCGACCGTCGGATCGAGTACATCCTCCAGAAGCTGCGCGAGATTCCGCACGTCGAGATCATCAGGATCGGGAGCCGCATCACCTCGCACCTGCCGGAGCGCATCACGCCCGAGTTCTGCGAGATGGTGCAGAAGTACCATCCGATCTACATGAACACGCACTTCAACCATCCGAGCGAGCTCACGCCGGCCGCGGTCGCGTCGCTCGACCGGCTGTCGCGCGCGGGTGTCGTGCTCGGCTGCCAGACGGTGCTGCTCAAGGGGGTGAACGACGATCCGAAGGTGATGATGAAGCTGATGCACGAGCTGCTGAAGGCGCGCGTGCGTCCGTACTACATCTACATGGCGGATCAGGTGGCGGGCGGGGAGCACTTCCGCACGATGGTGCAGACCGGGCTCGAGATCATCAAGGCGCTGCGCGGATGGACGTCGGGGCTCGCGGTGCCGCACTTCGTCATCGACGCTCCGGGCGGCGGTGGCAAGGTGCCGCTCCTCCCCGAGTACGTGGAATCGATCACGGACGACGAAGTGGTGTTCCGCAACTACGAGGGGAAGCTGTTCACCTACAAGCAGCCGCGGGCGACGGTCGCCGTGCCGTAGGGCGGCGAGTATATAATGTCGATTACCGCTGCGCGGTACACGGTCGCGGATCTCGAGCACTTCCCGGACGACGGGAATCGATACGAGCTGCTCGACGGCTTCGTGCTCGTGACGCCGCCGCCAAGCATGCGGCACCAATACGTCAGCAGTCGACTCCTGCTGGAGAGTTCCTGTCTATCTCCAGTTCGCTTCTAGCGCCGCCACTCACGCCGCAGGCGACGGCGCTGCCTTCACTCGCCGCCGCATCGCGTCGACATCCTCGAGCGGACGCACTTCCACGCACCCCGTGCGCGCCCACGGAAATTCCGCCGCCATGCGCACAGCTTCGTCCATGTCCGCCGCCTCGATCAGATTGAATCCGCCGAGCACTTCCTTCGACTCCGCGTACGGGCCATCGCTCGTCGTCTGACGGCCGTTGCGAATGCGCACCGACTTCGCGGTGGAGGGGTCCTGCAGCATGCGCGACTCCAGGAGCTTGCCGTCTTTCTGCAGCTCGTCCGCATGTGTGAGGCACCCTCGCATGCGAGTCTCGAACTCCTCAGATGGGAGAGCGTCCAGCAGCTCTCGCTCGTTGTAGATCAAGAGCAGGAATTTCATGGTTCGACGCTCGTCAAAGGGTCCCTCGGCGACTCAGTCCTTCACCGAAACTCGCTTCAAAAATAGCTCGTCGCCAACCGCGAGCCCCGCGACCGTGCCGTTTTCCGTGAGACGGAAGGTGACGAGCTGGCGGCCGCGATAGGCGTCGTGCCAGTGCGCCATGAAAGTATCGTAGTGCCAGTGCTCGAGATCCGCGGCTGACAGCGGTCCGAAGGAGACGACGAGCTTCTTCCCTTCGATCTTCACCGTCGCCGTACCGTAGAGGCTGTCTGCGTACACGCCGGCGTAGCGCGCGAGCGGGAGCGACGGCTGCGTCCCCAGCACGTGTGACGCGTCGATCTGCCGCTCGGTCTTCTTTCCCTCCTCGCGAAGCGCCGAATAGAGCGCGAGCATCTCGGCACTCCAGTCGTGCTTCGACGGGCCGATGTAGCGATCGAACACCGTGTACATGAGCGCGTGGCGCAGCTCGGCGTGATCGCGATTGGCGAACACCACGACGCCCAGGCGCCGTTCCGGGATGAGACCGACGATCGCCGTCATCCCGTCGATGCTCCCGGTGTGGAAGGCAACGAACTCTCCGCGATAGTCCTCGAGGAACCATCCCTGGCCGTACCCCTGAAAGCGCGGATGGGTGAGCTTCGCGGTGGGATAGAACTGCTTCTCGTCGACGAGGATGTGCGGCGCGAAGAGGTCGGCGTAGCCGCGGGCGGAGAGCATGCGCTTGCCGCCGAGCCGCGCGCTGTCGAGGAGGAAGCGCATCCAGATCGCCATATCGGACACGCTCGAGTACATCGCACCTGCGGGAGCGATGTTGTCGGTGGCGTAGCGCGGGATCGGGCGCACGGTGTCGTTCACATAGTCGTGCGCGAATGCGAGGTTGGGATGCGTCTTCTCGTCCGGCGTGCCGGTGGTGGTCTCGCGCATGCCGAGCGGACCGAGGATGCGCTCGCGTACGAGCCTCTCCCAGGTGGTGCCGCCGCGCTCGGCAGCAATGTTGCCGGCGAGGGCGTAGGTGATGTTCTGGTACTCGAAGTGCGAGCGCACGGGCGCGTCGAGCGGCACGTAGCTCAGGCGATGCATGATCTCGGAGAACGAAGAGGTGTCGTCGTACCAGATGTAATCGGCCTCGGGGAGGCCAGTGCGGTGCGAGAGGAGGTCCGCGATGGTGATCTCGCGAGTGGCCGCGGGATTGGCGAGCCGGAAGGCCGGGCGATAGGCGATCACGGGCGCGTCCATGCGCAGCTTCCCTTCGTCCGCCATGAGCTCGACCACGAACGACGTGAACGCCTTCGTGGTGGACGCGTTGGCGAAAAGCGTGTGCGCGTTGACGGAGTCCTGAGTGCCGAGCTTGCGCACGCCGAACCCTTTCGCGAACACCACGGAGTCGTCCTTGACGACGGCGATCGCGAGCCCGGGCACGTTCCAGTCCTTCACGCCTTGGGCGACGTAGGCGTCGAAGCCGTCGAGCGGGGATTGTGCGTGTGCGTACGGAGCGTACAGAGCGAGCGCGAGGGCGGAGACGCTCGCGGCGAGTCGGCGTGTGGTCATGGCGGCGAACATACGTGCGCGTGCAGGCGAACTCCAGATCGATGCGCGAGCGCATGCGCCCCCATATGTACGAACGGGAGCGCCGAGGCGCTCCCGTTCATCCTGCGTTCAGACTTGAGAAAGTTCGTTAATCTCCCTCGAGTTCAAAGGCCATTCCGTCAGACTCGCGGAAGATGTCGAGCACGCTCTCGATCTTCGCGATGGCAGCCCGAGTGGGCTCGATGACGGGGTCCAGCGTGATCGAGATGGCGCGTCGTGCGCCCTCCGGCCAGTCCGGCATGGAAAGACCTGCGACGAGCCGCTGCAGCTTCGATCCGAAGCGCGAAACGATGTGCTGCGCGGTGGCGGTGAGGACATCGAGCGGGATGTCCAGATCGCGGGTGACTATCTCGCCGGTGGTGGCATCGCGCCACGCGGCATCACCCACTGCTCCACGCCCGACCAGAAGGCCGAGGTGGCGGAAAGTGCCAGGGCCCACGCCGGTGCGGTGACTTTCCACCGCGGCCGCGAGCGCCAGTGCAAGAGACTCGGTCTTCGGGACGCCGTAGAGTGTCACGACATCGCGATCGCAACGCTCCTGGGAGAACGCCGAGGGCACCGAATCCACCCGCGCGAGCACAGGGGACAGATCGACACCTTCCTCGAGCATGACGAGGAAGTCCATTTTCCCTCCTGTGAAAAAATGGTCGTGCGCCGAACGTTCGCTGACGTCCGCAAGCCAGAGGCTCGGAGCACTACAGAAGCAAGAGCGAGGCCGAGTCGCATTCGCTCTCGTTTTCCCTGTAGTGCACCTCAATAGTAAAGGCGCACACTCGCGAGAAAAGCGGACAGGGTGTAGTGTTGCCTTTAAGTGACAGCGGTGTTGCAGTTCGCGACGATTCGTGTCAGTCGCGAGAGAGCTGCCGACTCGACACCCAGAGTCCGGCCGCGAGGCCAGCGGCCAAAACGACGTAGATGAAGGTCACTTCTCCACTGGAGAGCAATTCGTCGAATCCCGGTCGCAGCTGATTCGGAGCGACGAAGCGGTCCAGGAGATACGCCAGGATGCCCACGCCGAACGGCGCAGCGGCGCGTGCACGACCTGTGAGCGGCGCTGCGACAAAAGCGAGGACAATTCCCCAGATGATCGTCGAGAGGAAGTGCAACAGCAACGCGCCACCTGTTATCATCGGCTGGAAGCCGGTGGTCATGAAGGCGCGGCTGCCGGCGAACATGTGAGCGACCGCGTTGAGAGGCTGCAGGGTGGCGCCCCGCGCATAGCCAAAGCCCATCAGGGTGCCGGCTGTCGCGGCGCCCGCGATCACACCCAACCCGATCCCGCGCCGCAGTAGATTCTGAGTCACCCTTGAAAGAAAGGCGCCTCGCATCTATCGATCAAGAGCGGTTAACTTCGGCTTCGCCGCGTACTTACCAAATTAATGGGGCATATGTCTGACGTGCCGAGCATCGATTCAGTGTTGGTCGTCGAGGATGATCCGGACCTTCTCGCGGTTCTCCCTCGCATCCTCACGGGCGCAGGGTATGCCGTTCGAACGGCTGCGGACGGAGAAGACGCACTCAACAAGGTGCTCGATGACGCGCCTGCACTCGCGATCCTCGACGTGGGGCTCCCCAAGTTGAGCGGCTACGAGCTTGCTCGGGAGCTTCGGTCGCGCGGCTACCAGTTCCCGGTGCTGATGCTCACGGCGCGGGTGACGGTGGATGACAAGGTGAGCGGGCTCGATGCGGGAGCGGACGACTACCTCGCCAAGCCCTTCGAGTATGCGGAGCTGCTCGCGCGGGTGAAGGCGCTGCTGCGCCGCTCGACGATCACCGCCGGCAGCTCGACGATGCGCGTGCGCGATCTGTCCGTGGATCCGGTGGCGCGCCGAGTCGAGCGCGCGGGAAAGGTGATCGAGCTCACACAGAAGGAGTACGCGCTGCTCGAGTACCTCGTGCGAAACGCGGGACGCATCGTGTCGCGCCAGATGATCAGCGAGCACGTGTGGAAGCACGATGTCGATCCGCTCACGAACGTGGTCGACGTCTACATCAATTATCTCCGCAAGAAGCTGGATGAGGACAAGCACAATCCGCTCATCCAGACGGTTCGCGGGCGCGGGTATTTGATCAAGGACTAGGGGCGTACACGCTGCAGGCGCCTACCGATACCCCGCCGCCTGCAGCGTGAAGAGCTCCGCGTACAACCCGCCCTTCGCCACCAGCTCGTCGTGCGTCCCCTCCTCCACGACGCCGCCGTTCTTGAGCACGATGATCCGGTCCGCCATGCGCACCGTGGAGAATCTGTGCGAGATCAGAACCGCCATCCGCCCCGCGACCAGCTCCGAAAATCGCAGGAATACCTCGTACTCGGCACGCGCGTCGAGCGCGGCCGTCGGCTCATCGAGAATCAGCAGCTGCGCCTCGCGCAGGTAGGCGCGCGCGAGCGCGATCTTCTGCCACTCGCCCCCCGACAGCGCGACCCCGCCCTCGAAGCGCCGGCCGAGCATCTGCTGGTAGCCGCCGACGAATCGCGGCAGCAGCGATGCAGCGAGCGACTGCTCCGCCGCATCCACGAGCTCCGCCGGCACCGGCGGCTCCGCGCCGTCGCCCTCGACGTGATCGAGATATCCGCGCACGCGATCGATCTCGCCGACGCCGATGTTCTCGTCGAAGCGCATGTCGAAGCGCACGAAGTCCTGGAAGATCACCCCCACCGCTCGGCGCAGCTCGGTGAGATCGTACTCGCGGATGTCCACGCCGTCGAGGAGAATGCGCCCTTCGGTCGCGTCGTACAGGCGCGGCAGCAGCTTGGTGAGCGTCGTCTTCCCCGCTCCGTTCTCCCCCACCAGCGCAATGCGCTCCCCCGGCCGCAACGCGAAGTTGATGTGCCGCACGGCCCATCGCTCGCTCCCGGGATACCGGAAGCCGACATCCTCGAAGACGAATCCCTCCCTGATCACCGCCGGCACATGGCGGCTTCCGCTCGCCGTAGTAATCGTCGGCCGCATCTCGAAGAAGTCGAATAGATCCTTCAGGTAGAGACTCTGCTCCGAGATGTCACTCGCGTTCGAGAGCACCCGCTGCACGATGTCGCGACTCCGCGCGAACGACGCCGCCAGAAAAGTCAGCGAGCCGATCGTGATGCTTCCGCCAATGGTGCGCATCAGGATCACGACGTACGCGGCGTAGTAGCCGAGCGTGCCGAAGATCGAGAGGGCGCTGCTCAGAATCCCCTTCTTGATCGAGAGCCGCTTGTTGTCCTCGTAGAAGCGATTTGCCAACACGCGGTAGCGGTCCACGATCCACCCCGCGATCCCGAACATCTGCACTTCCTTCGCGGTCACATCGCTCGCGCCAACGTAGCGCAAATAGTCGAGCTGCCGCCGCTCGGGCGTGTACCGGTACAGCAGCGAATACTCGAGCCCCGCGAAGTGCGTCTCCCCCAGAAAACTCGGCAACACCGACACCGCGAGCAGCAGCAGGAGCCACGGGCTGTACACCGCGAGCGCGGTGCCCAGCGTCGCGAGCGTCAGCAAGTCCTGCCCCATCGTGAGCAGCTCGGAGAGGAGACCGATGCGCCCCACCGTCTGCCGGCGCGCGCGCTCGAGCTGATCGTAGAACGTCGGATCCTCGAACTGCGCGAGATCGAGCGTCGCGGCGTGCTCCATGAGCCGAATGCTCGTATGGATCGAGAAGAGATCGCCGAGCAGGCTCTCGACGAGCGAGGACGCCCGCGTGAGGAGATCGCCGGCGAAGACGATCGCGATCTCCGCCGCGACGAGATGCCAGAGCGGCGTGGCCGCGCCGTGCGTCTCGCGCAGCGCAACGACGCGATCGATGATGAGCTTGCCAATCCACAGTGCGCCGACCGGGACGAACGCCCGAGCCACGCGAAGCACCGTCATGATCACGGTGTACGGCGGATGGGTGTTCCATACCAGCTTGATGAGCTTCGGCACGTACCTAAGCGCACGAACGCGGTCGCCCCACGTGGGATCCGGAACCGGTGTGGCGGGAGGACGTCCGCGGCGCGCAGAAGGCATCAAGGAAAACTAGCTCGCGCCCGGAGATGTTCCGTATTAACGAGAGAATGAGCCGCGCGTCTACCGATCACTCGCTGGAGACCAAGGCACATGCGACTCATCAGTCGACCGCTCGCCACCGCACTCGCCCTCGCTGCCACCGCAGTCGCGTGCTCCGCCGCTCACTCCGGACCCGCGCGCGTCGCCGCCGAGCAAGGTGCTCGCGAGCAGACCGCGGACGAGCAGGTGAAGCAGGCGCTCAATCGCCTCGCCTTCGGCGCGCGCCCCGGCGACGTCGAACGAGTGCGCGCGATGGGCGTCGACAAGTGGATCGCCCTGCAGCTCTCGCCACAGAAGATCGACGATCGCCCGACCGAGCAGTTCGTGTCGCGCTTTCCCACGCTCGCGATGAGCCCCGCCAAGCTGCTCGAGGATTATCCGCAGCCACAGCAACAGCTCCGCGACTCGGTGAAGCTCAAGGAAGCACGCCGCCTCTCGCAACAGCTCCTCACCGAAATGCAGACCGCCAAGGTGGCGCGCGCGGTGATGAGCGATCGACAGCTCGAAGAAGTGATGGTCGACTTCTGGGAGAACCACTTCACCGTCTTCGCCGGCAAGGGACCGGAGCGCTACTACCTCAGCCAGTACGAGCGCGAGAGCATCCGCCCGCACGCGCTCGGAAAGTTCCGCGACCTCCTCGGTGCCGTCGCGAAGAGCCCGGCGATGCTCTATTACCTCGACAACTGGGAGAGCACGGTCGAGGCGGACCGCCCGGCGCTCGTGACGCGCGCAAATCGCGGCGCGGGCAATGCGCGGCGGCGATTCACGATGGCACGCGCCGCTGCGGCGCGCGACACCACGAAGAAGCCGCGCACGCGCGGGCTCAACGAGAACTACGGACGCGAGCTGCTCGAGCTCCACACGCTCGGCGTCGATGGCGGCTACTCGCAGGCCGACGTGCTGAGCGCGGCGCGCGCCTTCACGGGATGGACGGTGGAAAAGCCGCGCGAGAATGGCACGTTCGTCTTTCGCCCCGCCCTGCACGACGCGGGAGAGAAAATCTTCCTCGGCCACACGCTCGCGGCCAACCGCGGCATCGAGGACGGCGAGCAGGTGCTCGACATCGTCGCGACGCAGCCGGCGACCGCGCGATTTATTGCATCGAAGCTCGTGCGACGCTTCGTCAGCGACTCGGTGCCTCCCGCGCTGGTCGATCGCGTCGCCGCGACGTTCACGCGCACCGACGGCGACATTCGCGCGTGCCTGCGCACGATCTTTACATCGCCCGAGTTTTTCTCGCGCGCGGCGTACAAGGCGAAGGTGAAGTCGCCGTACGAGCTCGTCGTGAGCGCGCTCCGCGCCGTCGGCGCGCACCCCGACAGCACGCCGCGCACCGCGCAGATGATTGCGAAGCTCGGCGAGCCGCTCTACGGGCACCTCGCCCCGAACGGCTACCCCGAGCGCGGCGACGCGTGGATCAACACCGGTGCCATCCTCGCGCGCATCAACTTCGGCCTTCTCGTCGCGACGGGGCGCGTCCCCGGCGCATCGTTGGCCGAGTGGACGGATGGACATGAGCTGGCGTCGCTCTCGCGCGACGCGCAGGTGGACGGCGTCATCAAGGCGATCCTCGGCGGTGAGGCGTCGCCGGACACGCGCAGAGTGCTGGAAAGTGGAATCAATCCCATGGCAGGCGACAGCACGGCGAATGCGACGAAGCACGGCGGGCTCGAGACCATTGTCGGTCTCGCACTTGGCGCGCCCGAATTTCAACGGCGGTAGCTCATGCAGCGACGCGTCTTTCTCAAGTCGGGCGCGCTGGCGCTCGTGACCATGGGGCTCTCCCCCACTTTTCTCCGGCGCATGGTCTACGCGCAGGGGATGCCCACGCCGCAAAAGGGGAAGGTGCTCATCTGCCTCTTTCAGCGCGGGGCCGCAGACGCGCTCAACATCGTCGTGCCGCACGGCGACGCGAGCTACTATGCGCTGCGGCCGAGCATTGCGATCGCGCGCCCCGGATCAGCAGATGGCGCGATCGATCTCGATGGCTTCTTCGGACTGCATCCAGCGATGGCCCCTCTCAAGCCGCTCTGGGATCGCGGGCTGGTCGCCCCGGTGCACGCGGTGGGGAGCCCGAGCAGCACGCGCTCGCACTTCGACGCGCAGGACTACATGGAGTCCGGCACGCCGGACGTGAAGGGCACGCCCGACGGATGGCTCAATCGCTTTCTCGCCACCAAGGGGACGTGCGCCGAGTGTGCGGTGCCGGCGTCGCCATTTCGCGCGGTGGCGTTCGCGCAGCAGACACCGCGCATCATGGAAGGCCCCGCGCCGACCATCGCGATGTCGAGCCTCGACGACTTCACGATTCGCGCGACGGGCTCGGACGTGCAGCGCCTCGAAGCGCTGTATCGAACGGGATCCGCGGACCTGATCCACGGCGCTGGTGCGGAGACCTTCGACGCCGTGAAGATGCTCAAGGCCGCGAACCCGCAGCGATACGCGGTCGAGCACGAGGCACAGTATCCGAAGTCTCCATTCGGACAGAGCCTGCGACAGATCGCGCAGCTCGTGAAGGCAGAGGTGGGGCTCGAGATTGCCTTCGCCGATGTCGGCGGGTGGGACACGCACGTGAATCAGGGCGGCGCGACGGGGCAGCTCGCGAACCGGCTCGGGGACTTTGCGCAGTCGATCGCCGCGCTCGTGACCGACCTCGGAGACCGGATGGATGACGTCGTCATCATGACGATGTCCGAGTTCGGGCGGATGGCGAAGCAGAACGGGAACGGTGGCACGGATCACGGGCACGCGGGAGCGCTCTTCGTGATCGGCGGCCATGTGCGGGGACACCAGGTGCACGGCAGGTGGCCTGGACTGGCACCGGAGCAGTTGAACGAAGGACGAGATCTGGCGCTCACGACCGACTTCCGGACCGTGTTCTCGGAGGTGGTGCGCAGGCATCTCGGTATGGCGCGTACGGATGCGCTGTTTCCGGGATTCACCAGCGTGGCGACGGCCGGCGTGATGTAAATTTTCGCGCGTGGTGCGGAGTATCGGCGCTGCCCCGTCGATCGTCTCCGGCAAGACTACACTTGCGCGCCGGGATGATTATTCTTCCGGCCCCACCCGCCCCGTCTCAAGGACATCAATGTTTCGCGCCTCACGCCTCATCGCTCCTCTGCTCCTGGCAAGCCTCGCCTGCCACGGGTCCTCACGCAGTGCGACCATCAGCTCCGTTTCGCATGGCGAGATAGCGAAGGCGGGCCCGGAGCATCGTACGCCGAACGAGCTCGGGCGCATCCCGATCCTCGAGTACCATCTCCTGGGCGACAGCGACAGCCGCTGGCGCGTCGAGCGCAATCACTTCCGACGCGACCTGGAGCGGCTCTACGCGAGCGGCTATCGGCCGGTGACGGTGTCGGAAGTAGTCGACAAGAAGATCGATCTCCCCGCGGGATTGTCGCCCGTCGTGTTCACATTCGATGATGCCGGTCCGTCGCAATTCAGCTACATCGAGCGCAACGGCACGCTGGAGATCGACCCGAACAGCGCGGTCGGCATCTGGATGGCGTTCCACAAGGAGCATCCGGACTGGCGGAACAAGGCGACCTTCTGCGTGCTCTCGGGCGGCGCGGCGGGGCACGCGTTCTTCGGCGAGAAGGGGATTGAGGGACAGAAGTCGGAGTGGCGCTTCAAGAAGGTGAAGTACCTGGCTGAGCAGGGCTTCGAGCTGTGTGGTCACACGCTCTGGCATGCCAACCTCGGCAAGTACAGCGATGCGGTGGTGCAGGAGCAGATCGCGCGCGGCACGCTCGCGATCGACTCTGCCGTCCCCGGCTATCGCGTACGCACCTTCGCGCTCCCGCTCGGCGTCTGGCCCAAGAATCGCGCATTAGCGGCTGCGGGCGAATGGAAGGATCCACGCGGCGGGAAAATCACGCGCTACAATTTCGACGCTGTGCTCGAGGTCGCTGGCGGACCGGCGCGCAGTCCGTACGATCCCGCGTTCGACGCGAAGAGACTCCCGCGCGTCGAGGTTTTCGCGAATCAGCTCGAGCGAGCGCTCGATCAATTGGAGCTGAGCGGAAACAGATATGTGAGCGACGGCGATCCGAATGTGATCGCGCATCCAATCGCGTCGAACGTGGCGCTGCGGCGAACCACGCGCTGATTTTCGCGGCGGCAGACTCTAGTGGAGTGAACCTGAGATGTAGATGTAGTAAGCACCGAGGGGGTCGATGCGCCACGAGTGGATGCAGCGGCCCCCGATTGCTATCACCATCTGAGATTCACTCTACTAATGAGTGGCCCTTTAAAAACTGTCTAAATAAAAGCGGACGGCACTGTACATAGGCTGTCCAATAAGTAGACAGTGGCTAAAAAATAGGCCAAAAGTGGGCGGAAGGCAGAAAATTGTCCGAAAATGACGTGTGAAAGTCCTAAATATGTGCTTGTTGCTTCCGATACTGATCTGCAAGTTGATCGTTCGTCCAAGGCGAAACGACCGAGACGGAGGAGTGAATGAGCAGCATCGCGCGGCCGCTTTCCCATACGCCCTACTTCGAACGGCTCGCTGAGCTGCCGAGCGACAGCGCCGAGTGGCGCAGCGTGAGCGCAGCGTTGGTGACGCTTCGCATGTTTGACAGCTGGATGCGAGAAGGGGCGGAAGTGGTCTCCAAGGACGCGACCGGCTTGCAGGCCGTGCGCGACCAGATCGCTGCCATGGACGTGCGCGACTCCAATCGGCGCTTGCTGCTGAGCATCGTGGAGTCGATGGTCACAGCGGAGAACCCGCGGATCGTCACCGTGGCGCCGCGCCTGATGGCGTACGGCCGAGCGTTGCAGCATGCGGCAACGTGGTCGCTTGCGGCGGACGTTTATCGTACGGTGCTGGCGTATGCGACGCCGCTGGACGACTCCGACACCGTGATTCAGGCGAACATGCAGCTCGGTCGCTGCCTGCGCGTGCTTGCGGAATGGGACGAGTCGCTCGCGTGCTTCTCGGCGGCGTCGCAGGTCGCGACGATGACCGACGACATGATGAGCATCCTGCGGGCGCGAATCCAGGAAGCGAACATCGCGATCGATCGCGGTAATCTGCCGTACGCAGAGACGCTGCTGGATGCGACAATTTTGCAGGCGAAGGAATCGGGACTTCTAGAAATTGGCGCGACGGCGACCCATGACCGTGCACTCGTTGCGCACCAACGGGGGCGATACGACGAAGCGGTTGTGCTTCAGTACGAAGCACTCAAGGGCGTCCGCAATCAGATGGCACGTGATCGCGTGCTAAACGATTTGGGTTCCAGCTTTGCACAGCTCGGTGTCTACACTGCGGCGCGAGATGCATTTCTTGTCGTTGCTGCTACCGCACAAGAGCAGTACCTGCGCTGGACTGCCACGATCAACTTGCTCGATGTGGCGGTGCATGAGCATCGCGAACCGCTGTTCGAGCAGTATAGACGCGATTTGGAAAGCGCCGAGCTGCCGCCTGGGCTCGCTACGTACTACTTCATCTATATAGCGCAGGGGTACCGCGCGTTCGATCAACTTCCCTTGGCGAAGGCAGCGGTTTCGCGGGCGATCGAACTGGCGATCTCGAATCAGCTGGGACAGGCACGCTTTGAGGCCGAAGAGTTATCGGAGGCGTTGAATCGAGAGCAGCTAAGTGAAGAGCGACAGGAGCGCTCGGTTCGTCGAGTGCAGGAGTGGTCGCCCGAAGTCGAGTCCGTTGCGAACGCGCTTCACGAGCTCCGCACGATGGCGGGAGTTCACGGGTAGAAACGAAAAAGGGTTCCGGGTTGCAGCCCGGAACCCCCTGTCTGAGGCCTGAACGATTACTTAGGAGCGCAGCCGCTGCCGACAGCGATCGTGCAATCCTGGCTCGGCGCGGTCGGGGAGGTGCAAGCAGCAAGAGCAAAGGAGGTCATAACAACGGCGATAAGGGCAAGTTTACGGGCGATCATGATGGCCTCGAAGGATCAAGTTGTAATTGGCGTTGCGACTTGATCTCGAAGCTACGGTGGCGCAGAAAGTCGTAAACGCACATTTTCGGACACCGATGTGCTGTTTTAGGACATTTGTGCGTCACACTAAGTGGAAGTTCTCGCCCGCCTCTCTGCCCCTCTCGCCGCCCAGCTGCAAATCGCCCTTGCGGGGGATCATACCCTCACGCTCGTCGATGGCTGGGGTGCGCTGTTGCTCGCGATCCGTGAGCGCCCCGTAGATCTCGTCGTTCTGGATCCGCGGAGCTCCGGTGGACTCGAATTGGGGCAAGCTCGTGAACTGCTCGCTCGGCATCCCACGCTGCCGGTGGTCATCTACACCACCCTCGCAGCCGACTCGATGCAGGCGACGGTGATGCTCGCAAAGCTCGGCGTTCAACACGTCGTGCTGCGCGGCTTCGACGACGAGCCCCGTCGCTTTCGGCAGATGCTCGATCAGCTGCCCGCTACTCGGCTGAGCAACTCGGTTCTCGATCATGTATTGCCGCACCTGCAGGACGCTCCAGTACTGTTCATTCGCGCGATCACGAGACTGTTCGAAGCACCGCAGGAGTTCCTCGACGTCGACGAGCTCGCGCGCATGTCCGGGATGACGAGGCGCAGTCTGGATCGCTGGTTCGTTCGCTCGGGACTCGCGTCCGCGCGCACGATGATCCTCGTCGCACGGCTCACGCGTGCGAAGCACTACATGGGTGATCCGGGATTCTTGCTCGAGGACATCGCGAAAAAGCTGGGCTACAGCTCGATCCGCCGCTTCGCTCGTCAGGTGCGCGCGGCAACGGGGATGACACCGTCCACCATGCGGTCTGCGTACACGACGGAGGAATTCACCTTGCGAATGGCGGAGCTCGTGTGCCGGCCGGAGGACGGGAGCAGCGAATGGGAGAACGCGCTCGATGATTGAAGATTCGCAGGCGACGCGTGTACTGGTAGTCGACGACGAGCATTCCATATGCCGTGCGTTGGAGATCAGCTTCAAGCGCGCCGGCTATTTCGTTCGCGCCGTTGAATCGGCCGAGGATGCAGTGCAGCTGCTGCATCGCGAGCACTTCGATTGTCTGGTCGTCGACCTGCGCATGCCCGAGATGGGCGGCGATGAGCTGTTCGAAATCGCCGCCTCCGTGCAGCCGCACCTGCGCCAGCGCACGATCATCACCACGGGCGACGGCAGCGAGCGCGCCCACGAGCTCATCGCCGCCTGCGGCTGCGCCTCACTCGGCAAACCCTTCGATCTGCGTGACCTGCTCGATCTCACGCGGCAGCTCACGCTCCGCGTTCGCGACGCGCGAGCCTGACGCTCGCGCCGCCGCGTCGCGCCGCCGCCCTACAACGTCCAGCTGCGCAGCGTCTCGAGCGCCCGCTCCACCGCGGCGCGCTGCCCCGGATCCGTCGCCTTGCGACGGAGCATCTCGTAGCTCCGAATCGCGAGCTGCAATGCCTCACGATCCCGCTCTCCCGACGCCAGGCTCGTCGCATTGTCCGCGAGACTCGCGCGCGCGAGGTCGTCTTCCGGAAAGCGATCGACGACCTGCTTCCAGCGCATCATGCGCTCGCGCGGCACGCCCTCGGTGATCGCCCACAAGTGCCAGGCGCCGCGATTGGCGGGATCAGCCGCCAGCGCGCGCGCTGCCAGCTCGCCCGTCGCCTCCGCACCGCGCCCGGTGAGCCAGTACGAGTTCGCGAGAATCACGAGCGCCCGCGCGTCGTTGGGGCGCGCAGCGACGATCCGCTCGTACAGCGGCCCGGCTACCTCGGGGAGCGCCAGATACGGCTCCGCGGCCGCTGCCAGCGCCTCGGGGTCGGTGACGTCGGCGAGCGCGAGCAGTCGCTCCAGCAGGGCGCCGTAGTCGTTGGACGCAGTGTATGTTGAGACGGCGGCCGAGAGCTCCGCGACGGGATCGTGTGGTTGAGGGCTCATGACCGCTGCAATTTACCGTGCTGCAGGAGGCACGTCAGCCGTGACTGATGCATCAAGCGATTCGTCAATTCCGCAGGACGAACAGCGCCGCGAGGATTTGCAGCGCATCACTGCGATCGTGCAACATTCGCTGAATAATCCGCTGGCGGCACTACTGGCCGAAGCTCAACTTTTGGCGATGGAGACCACGCTGGACCCCGAGCACCGGGCGGCCGTGGATCGCATGACGGAGTTGGTCCGCCGATTGATCACGCTGGTCCGCGGGTTGGACAGCAAGGTCAACGACAAGATGCTTCCGAGATGACGTGCAGGGTGGATGGCGGGGTGACGTAGGGTCTACCCTTCGTGGTGCTACGCCATGTCGCCTGAAGCCCTCACGCCGGGGCGCCTTCGGGCGCCGGAACACAGGAGAGGGTTGCGCATTCGCCCGAATTAGGTGATACTCGTTGTATCGTCGGCACGCCGACGGTGACCCAAAAATACTTTGGCATTGCCCGCGCACCGCGAGTGCGCAGCGAGCTGCCTGACGAATCAACGTCACCGGCTTGCTGCACGTTCAAAAGCAATACGTGGTGTGTGCATCGAACAGCGGCACGCGTGATGTATCCGCGGCCGGATCGGAAGAGCGCCGGAGCAGTTGGCGATCGCACTGATCCACGCAGCAGGTTCCCGGCAAGCCGATCTCGATCAGCGCATTTGTTCGCAACGGGATGAACTCGCGCGCCGCACAGGGCGGTGCCAACTCCAGCTTCAGATTCACAAGCGCATTGGTCGCCCGAGTGCCGGGCCCCGTGACGCGTGCACGCCTTCACCTCATGACACCTTTCGCAGCATGAACGAACGTCGACGTCCGACCCGGCGCGGTCGCGGACACCGTCCGCCCAACCGCCCGCCGCTCGACTCGAATACCGAGTCCAGCCCTTATCGCGATGACTCTTCCCTGCCAGCGCCGAGTGATACCGCGCTGCCAGATACCGGCTCCGTACCGTCCTCGGACGGCGGCACTACCGGAATCCCCGCTTCGCTGCCACCGCAGCTCCCCTACAATCCGTCGCAACAGCCGTCGCAGCCGAACGACCGCGGCGACCGTGGCGATCGTGGCGACCGAGGCGAGCCTCGCTACAACAACAACCGGAACAATCAGAGCCGGAGCGAGCGCGAAGACAATCGGGGCAATCGCGAGCAGGGCAACAGCCGCGAGAACGGCAATCGCGACAACGGCAATCGTGACATCAGCAACAACTCGAACGGCCGCCGCGGCCGGCGCGGTCGTCAGCGCAATGGTCCGCGCCCCGATCAAAACTCGAACGCGCCCGTTTCCGTGCTCGTCGCCGACGGCACCACGACCGGATGGTTCGACTCGGCCCGCGACGGCGGCTTCGTGCGTCGCGCGGAAGAGAGCTACCTTCCCTCCCCCACGGATGCCTTCGTTCCGCCGCAGATCGTGCGGCAGCTCGCGCTCCGTCGCGGCGATCTGGTCGAGGCGACCACCGGGCGCGACCAGCGCGGCCGTCTCGCCGTGGCCGAGGTCACCTCGGTGAACGGCGGCGAGCCGACGAGCGTGCTGCGCCGTCCCGACTTCAGCTCGCTCATCGCATCGTATCCCGAGCGCAAGCTGACACTCGAGACCGGCCAGTCGCCCAAGATCAGCCCCGAGCTCACCCGTCGTGCGATCGATCTCATCGCACCAATCGGCTACGGTCAGCGTGCGCTCATCGTCGCGCCGGCACGCGCCGGCAAGACGATGCTCCTGCAGGCGATCACGGAAGGCGTCGCGATCAATCACCCCGAGGCCACGCTGCTCGTGCTCCTCGTGGACGAGCGTCCCGAGGAAGTGAGCGAGATGATCTCGTGGGGACGCGGTGAAGTCGTCGCGTCGAGCTTCGACCAGCCCGCGGAGCGCCACGTCGATGTAGCCGACATGACGCTCGAGCGCGCACGCCGGCTCGTAGAGCAGGGGAAGGACGTCGTCATCGTGCTCGACTCGATCACGCGCCTCGCGCGCGCGCACAACACGGCGGAGCGCGGCACGGGACGGACGCTGAGCGGCGGTCTCGATGCGACGGCGATGGCGAGGCCGAAGGCGTTCTTCGGATCGGCGCGGTCGGTGGCGCCGCAGAACGGCGGAGGCTCGCTCACGATCATCGCGACGGCGCTCGTCGAGACCGGCTCGCGCATGGACGACGTGATCTTCGAGGAGTTCAAGGGAACGGGCAACAGCGAGATCAAGCTCGATCGCGGCCTCGCCGAGAAGCGCGTGTTCCCCGCGATCGACGTGGCGACGAGCGGGACGCGGCGGGAAGACAAGCTGTTCCGCCCGGACCAGATCGACGCGATCTTCACGCTCCGTCGCGGCCTGCAGCAGATGCCGCCGCAGGCGGGCATGGAATGGCTGATCAAGCGAATCCAGAACACGGCCAGCAACGACATCCTCCTCGCGGGGTTGTAGCGTTGTGAAACGCCGGGCGCGAACCGCGCTCGGCCTGCCGCTTGCACTAGGGGGCCCCATGGGCCGTCCCGTCTCCGCCTGGCGTGCGCATGTTGGTCTCGTGCTCGCCGTCCCCGCGTTGTTGTGTGCGCGGGGACTTCAGGCGCAGTCCACCCCGCCTGAGGATCGCACGCACCCGGTGGTCGACAAGATCGACTTCATCGGCGTGACGAAGGCCATCGACAAGGCGGACATGGTGAGCGGGCTCGCGACGAAGTCGTCGGGCTGCAAGAGCCTGCTCCTCGAGCCATTCTGCGCGCTCACGAAGTCGCGCCTCGTCTACGACACGCGCACGCTCGATCACACGGAGCTCGCGCGCGATGTCGTGCGCATCAAGGTGTATTACTACAAGGCCGGCTACCGCGAGGCCGAGGTCGACACCGCCGTCACGCGCGCGCGCAGCCACACGAATCGCGTGCGCGTGACCTTCAAGGTGACCGAAGGCCCGCCCATCCTCGTGAAGTCGCTCGCGGTGAAGCAGACCGACTCGGTGCTGCGCGGGCGCACGCTGCGGCGCACCCTGCTCGTGCAGGAGGGGAAGCCGCTCAGCCTCGTCAACCTCGACTCCACGCACGTGCGGCTGCGCGACGCGCTGTGGGACAAAGGGTACGCCGACGCGCTGATATCGGACACGATCGTCGTGCACGATTCGGCGCGCACGGCCGACGTCACGATCCGCGTCAATCCGCGGTGGGTGGCGACGGTGGAGTCGGTGACGGTGCACGGCGACTCGGTGCTGTCGCCCGAGATCACGAAGAAGATGATCACCCTCGAGCCGGGGAACATCTACAAGCGCGAGGCGGTGATCGAGAGCCAGCGGGCGCTGTACAACTCGAATCTCTACCGGCGGGCGACGATCGTGCTTCCGCCGCGCGGGGACAGCGCGAAGCGCTTCGACATCAACGTCGTCGAGGCGCCGCTGCACGCCGCGAAACTGAGCGCCGGCTTCAACACGATCGACTTCCTCCAGACCGAGGGGAAGTTCACGAACTACAATTTCCTGGGCGGCGCGCGGCGGCTCGATCTGCATCTCGTGGTGTCGAATCTCCTCGCGCCCGCGCTCAACGGCACGGGGATTTTTCGCGATGTGCTCGCCGACAACGGGCTCCCGGGCGACTCATCGAACATCTACCTCAAGCCGACGTATCAGGCGAGCATCGACCTCACGGAGCGCTGGTTCGGCGACCCGCGCAACACCATCGGCGTCGGCCTGTTCTCTCACCGGAGCAGCGCGCCGGGGATCTACGTCGACAACGGCTACGGCACCAGCATCTCGTTCACGCGAACCCTCCAGCCGCGCACGCCGCTCAGCCTCGTCTATCGCTACGAGCTCACGAAAGTCCAGGCGGGCGACGTGTACTTCTGCGTGAACTACGGCGTGTGCGAGCAGAACACGATCGCGCTGCTGCGCAATCGCAATGCCCTGTCGCCGCTGTCGCTCGACTACTTCGCGGATCGCACCAACGACGAGTTCAATCCATCGGAGGGCTACTCGGCCCGCGCGGACTTCGAGCACGCGTCGAAATACACGCTCTCGGATTTTCGCTACAATCGCGTGTCGGGCGAGCTCACGTTGTTTCGCTCCCTGGGCAAGGCGGTGCTCGCGGGGCACGTGCGTGGTGGATGGGTGCGCGCGCTCGAGTCGTCGAGCACGTCGAACGGCGACGGGCTGGACGACATTCTGCATCCGCGCAAACGATTCTACGCCGGCGGCGCGAACTCGGTGCGCGGGTACGGCGAGAATCAGCTCGGCCCGCGCATCCTCACCATCGATCCGCAGAAGCTGATAGACGGGGCGTCGTGCACGACGGCGAGCATCGCGGACGGCACGTGCGATCCGACGGGTCAGGGGAAAATAACCACGCACACCAACGGGACTGCGGATACGGCTCGCGTCACCTCGAGCGACTACAACGCCCTCCCCACCGGCGGCACCTCGCTTCTCGAGGGGAGCATTGAGTATCGATTCCCCTTCCTGATGAAGAACCTGCAGGCAGCGATCTTCATCGACGCGGGATACGTGGGTTCAGGGTCCTCGGATGTGACGCAGGGGAAGGCCGCTGTGACGCCTGGGTTCGGCGTACGCTATCTCTCTCCGGTCGGGCCGATTCGCGTGGATCTCGGCTTCCGACCCTCAATCACGGACAAGCTGTCCGTGGTCACCGAGGTCGTGGATCCGGACGGCACGCATCGCCTCGTCGAGCTCCAGAAGCAGGTAGACTACAACCCTGTGGAGGACGGCAGCGGAATTTCGAAGGTGTTGAATCACTTCGCGCTGCATCTCTCGATCGGGCAGGCCTTCTGATGTGGAAGCTCCTGAGGATCGCCGTCGTTACCATCGCGGTGCTCGTGCTGCTCGTGGTGGGCGCGATCCTCGGGCTCACGAACACCGACTTCGGCCGCGAGCGCGTGCGCCGGATCGCGGTGAGCGCCATGAGCAAGAGCGTCCACGGCACCACGCGCATCGGCCGAGTGAGCGGTGATCTCCTGCGCGGTGTCACGCTCTACGATGTCTCGATCACCGACAGCGCCGGCGCGCCATTCTTCGCTTCGCCGATGGTCCAGGCGCGATATACCATCCGCAATTTCTTCTCGAAGCACATCATCATCGACGCGCTCGGCGTCGACAAGCCGCAGGTAGTGATCGACAAGAAGCCCGGTGGCGAGTGGAACTTCACGAGGCTCTTCGCGACCGCGGACACCGGGAAAAAGGACACGACGCGCGGCTTCGGCTCGTGGGTCATCCTGCGCAATGTGCGAGTGAACGATGGTCACGTGCTCGTGCGCATGCCGTGGACACCGGATGACTCGCTCCCCAAGGCCGTGCGCGACAGCATCGTGCGCGTGGCACTCGCTGGCAATGCGCGGGAGAAAGTGATCGCGGTGCCGGGCGGCTATCAGATGGTGATGGAGTTCAGCAGGCTGCAGGCCGGGCTGCCTCGAGTTCGCTTTGCCGATCCGGACAGCACCACGCGGGTGTTTCAGGTCGCATCGCTCACGATGGCGGCGGCGATCTATCATCCGCCAGTCGCGGACGTGAAGGACATGCGCGGCACGATCTACATGTCGGCGGACTCGCTCTGGTTCCGCGGGCTCTCGGCAGCGCTTCCGAATACGCAGCTGCGTGGCGACGGCACGTACATGCTCGAATCGGGAGATCTCGCGGCGAAATTCCGCGCGGCGCCGGTCGCGCTCACCGATCTTCGTTTCGCGTATCCGCGGATGCCGGCGAACGGCGGCGGGTCGATGGATATCACCGCCGCGAGGCGCCCCGCGGGTGAAAGCGACTACTCGGCGCGCAACATCGATCTCACCGTGGACGGCGGCACGCTGCACGGGCAGCTCGCGCTCACGATGGGGCAGGCGGTGGGAGACATGCGCCTGCACGACACAAAGCTCACGTTCAACTCGATCGACACGCGCACCATCGAGCAGGTCGCGCCCACGGTGAAGGTGCCGAGGCGCGGCACGGTCACCGGGCGCGCGACGCTCGCGGGGACGACTGCTGCGATGCACATCGACGCCGACGTCGCGTTCGCGGAGCCGCGATCGGGGACGAGCCGCGTACTGGTGGTGGGTGAGGCCGGGTCTGGACGCAATGGCTTCACCGCGAAGGATCTGCACGTCACGATCGCGCCGGTGCAGATGAGGCTCGCGCGCGTGTTCGCTCCTTCGCTCCCCGTCGGCGGCGTGCTCACGGGAAAGGTGACGCTCGACGGCTCCCTTGCCGGACGCATGACGGCGAGCGCCGACATCGTGCATCGGGAGGGCGCGGAGCTCACGCGCATGGTGGCACAGGGCTCGGCGGTGCGCAGCGGCAAGGACGGCGTTTCCGCCGACATGCGCTTCGATCCGATCTCGCTCATCACCGCCGGGAAGTTCGCACCGGCGCTCGGTCTTCGCGGCGTCGCGAGCGGCACCGCGCACGTGGGTGGCTCGATGAGCGCGATGGATCTCACCGCCGACCTGCACCTTCCCGACGGCGGCGAGCTTGCGACTACCGGCACGCTCGATCTCGCGAGCGCCGAAAAGGGGTACGATCTCGAGACGCGCCTGCGGCTGTTCAATCTGCGCAGCGTCGTGTCTCGCGGGCCGGTGACGTCGCTGACGGCAACCGCGATGGCGAAGGGGCGCGGCTTCGATCCGAAGACGATGCACGCGGCGTTCGCGGCGAACGTGCTGCACTCCGACGTCGACAGCCTCGCGGTCGACTCCGCGAACATTCGCATCGCGGTCGACGGCGGCATCGCCACAATGGATTCCGTCACGATTCACACGCCGTTCGCGCAGCTGTTCGTCGACGGGACGATCGGCACTGCGCCGGCGCGCACGGGGCAGCTGCGGTACATCGTTTCGGTCGACACGCTCGCGGCGCTGCGCCGCTGGCTCGCGAGCCCCGACAGCGGCGTCGTGCGCGCACGTCCTGCGGTCTATCGTGCCGCTCTCGCGCGTGCGAGGGCGGACTCCGCGCGCCTGGCGAACCGCAATGAGGTCGTCATGCGCGCGACGGGGCGACCGCAGCCCCAGGTGATTCTCGATTCGCTGCACGCCTTGCGCAAAGATTCCGTCGACGGCGCGCTGCGCACGGCGGGAATCGTCAGCGGGACGATCAGCGACTTCAACGTGCGCGGGCGGCTCTCCGCCGAGCACATCATCGCGCGCGGGAACGGGCTCAATCAGGCGCGCGTGGAGTACGCGGTGACGAACGGCGGGACACCGCGCATGAAGTACGTCGTCGGCGGAGAGATGGACTCGCTCTCCGCGAGCGGCTTCGCGCTCGATTCCGCGACCATCCAGGCGACCTTCACGCAGCCATCAGGAACAGTGGAGCTCGCGGTCTTTCAGGACTCCGGCTACGTGTACCGCGTGGGCGCGAAGTTCCTGCTCAGCATCGACAGCAGCCAGGTGATGTGGCAGTCGCTGTCGCTACAGCTCGACAGTGCGCACTGGAAGGCAGCGGCGCCGGGATTCGTGCAGTGGGGAAAGAAGGGAATTCGCGTCCACAATCTCGATTTGCGCGAAGGAGCCGACGGGCGCATCTACGCAAATGGCGACCTCCCCAACGATGGACCGATGAACCTGATCGTCTCGGTGAGCGGGCTTCAGATCGCGAATCTCGTGGGGCTTGCGGAGAGCGATCTCGAGGCGACGGGGCTGATCGACTTTCGCGCGCAGCTCGCGGGCACGCAGCGCGCGCCTGCGATTCGCGGCGCGCTCAGCGTGATGCAGGCGTCGTACAAGAATTCATCGCTCCCCGACCTGCGCACCGGATTCCAGTACGCGGATGAGAAGCTCGTCTCGCACACCGATCTCCTGCGCGAGGGCGGCACGTCGCTCGCGCGCCTCGATGTCGACGCGCCGATCAATCTCGCGTTCGAGAGCGTGACAGGCTCCCGCATGCTCGATCGTCCGCTCAAGGCCGACTTCCTCGCCGACTCGCTGCCGCTCGATGCGCTCCCGCGATTCACGGACCTCGTCTCGAACGTGCACGGACGCGTCGTCGGCGCGGTCGCCGCGCGAGGCACGGGGACGAAGCCGCTCCTGATCGGGCAGCTCGGACTCGACTTCGCCTCCTTCAAGCTCGAGCCGCTGGGCGTGAGCCTGTCGGACATCGGAGGGCTGATCCACATGACGGGCAGCGAGATCGTGATCGACACGATCGGCGGAAAGTCGGGAGAGGGAACGTTCAGGATGTCCGGCAAGATCGGCATCGCGGATGCGACGAACCCCACCTTCAACATGAATTTCGCTGCGCGGGATGCGACGGTGCTGGACAACGACATCGGCGAGCTGCACGCGAATGCAACCATCGCGATGAAGGGACCGATGTCGGGCGCGGTCGTCACTGGGCGAGCGCGCATTGTGCACGGCACGGTGTACATCCCGAACGGCGAGGCGCCACGGCAAGTGAGCTCCGATGATCCCGCCGTGCTGGGCGTCGTCGATACATCCGACGTGAGGATGCAGAAGCTCATGGTCACGAGATCGCCGATGCTCGAGAATCTGTCGATCGATGTCAAGCTGAGCGTCGCGCGCGATACGTGGGCGCGCTCGCCCGATGCGAACGTCGAGTTCTACACGCAGGGACCACTCACCATCCTCAAGAACCGCGAGGACAAGGGAGTGTCGGTGGACGGCGTCGTGAACACCGAGCGCGGCGAGTATGCATTCCTCGGACGCCGCTTCGTGCTCTCGCAGGGATCGGCGATCTTCACCGGCGGCCAGGATCTCAATCCGCTGCTGCAGCTCGGGGCACAGTACACGATTCAGCCGGCCGGCCGCCCCGCGCTCAACATCAACATTGCGATCACCGGCACGCCGCGGAAGCCGGTCGTTCAGCTGAGCAGCGACGCGCAGCCGCCGCTGCCGCAGTCGGATCTGCTCAGCTATCTCGCCTTCGGACAGTCTTCGACATCACTTGTGAGCTCGGCGAGCGCCTCGAGCTCATCGGGAGGCGGATCCGGCGCAGGGAGCCTCGTCGGCAGCGCGGCCGCGCTGGCGACGCGGCAGCTCACGGCGACCGCGCTCGGCGTGATGACGCGCCAGTTCGCGGCGACGGCCGCTCGGTCCCTCGGCGCCGATGTCTTCACGATCACGCCGGCGGATATTCCCGATGCCGGCGTCTCGAATTACGGGATCAAGACGATTCTCGCGGGCACGCAGGTCGAGGCCGGGAAGTACGTCGACCGGCAGACGTACGTGGCGACGCAGATTCGTGGTCAGACCTCGACACCCGGCTTCGTCGTGCAGCGCCGCCTGTCGAAGGGCTACCGGATCGAAGCCAGCATCGACTCGCGCTTTCGCGTCAATCAGCCGACGCTGTCGTCGGATGTGCCGATCAAATCGGAAGCGACATTCGGCGCGTTCTTCATTCGCGAGTGGAAATTCTAGGGCTACGCCACGAGCTCATCCCACAGCGATGCCAGCGCGCGCATTCCCTTCGTGAAGTTCTCGTCGGCAAACCATTCATCGGGCGCGTGCGCATTCTCCCCCGGGAGACCGAAGCCCACGAGCAGCACAGGCGCGCCGAGGAGTCGCTCGAAATCGCTGACGACGGGAATCGAGCCCCCTTCGCCGATGACGACGGGATCGCGCCCGAACGCTGCGTTGAGCGCTCGCTTCGCCGCATCGTAGAGCGGCCCTTCGAGCTCCGCGCTCCACGGCTGGCCACCGTGCAACATCTGAATGGTCACCTTCACGCCCGCGGGCGCGACGCGCGCGATGTGCGCACGCATGTGCTTCTCGATCTCCGCCGGCGACTGATCCGCGACGAGCCTGCAGCTCACCTTCGCCATCGCCTTCGATGGCAGCACCGTCTTCGATCCTTCGGCCGTGTATCCGCTCAACAGGCCGTTGATCTCGCACGTGGGCCGCGACCAAAGCCGCTCGAGCGTGGAGTAGCCCGCCTCGCCGCCAAGCGCGGGCGCGCCGACTTCCTTCTTGAAGTTCGCCTCATCGAATGGAAGCGCCTTGATCTGCGCCCGGATCTTCGGATCCCACTCGCGCACCTTGTCGTAGAAGCCCGGGATCGCGATGTGTCCATTCTCGTCGAAGAAGGTGGCGAGAATACGTGCGAGCGCCATCGCCGGATTGACGACGGCGCCGCCGTAGCTCCCCGAGTGCAGATCGCTCGTTGGACCCTCGAGATCGATCTGGAAGTAGGCGAGCCCGCGCAGCGACGAGAGAATCGAGGGAAGCCCCGGCGCGAACATCGATGAATCGGAGATGACGCAGTAGTCGCAGGCGAGACGCTTCGCGTGCTTCGTGACGAAGGCCTCGAGATTATCGCTGCCCACTTCTTCCTCGCCCTCGGCCAGCACGATGACGTTCACGGGAAGCTTGCCACGCGTCTTGAGGTGCGCCTCGAGTGCCTTCATGTGTGCGAAGAGCTGCCCCTTGTCGTCGACCGCGCCGCGCGCGTAGATGCGTCCGTCGCGCACGGTGGGCTCGAACGGCGGCGAGGTCCAGAGCTCGAGCGGCTCGGCCGGTTGCACATCGTAGTGGCCGTAGATGAGCACTGTCGGCGCGCCGGCGGGGGCGCCGCGCCATTCGCCGAGGACGACGGGATGTCCCGGAGTGGGGAGGATCTCGGTGGTGAGGCCGGCCGCGCGCATGTTGTCCGACACCCACTTCGCGGTGCGCTGCATGTCCGCATCGAATTCGGAGCGCGCACTCACGCTCGGAATGCGCAAGAAGTCGAAGAGCTCGTCGTGAAAGCGACGATCGTTGTCGTCGAGATAGCGCGCGAGGTCGCTGGCGAGTGTGGCCGGCATGCGGACGTCCAGTGAATGAGAGAAAGGAATCAGCCAAGGGAAGTTCGCGTCTGGCGCGCACGCCTGGCAAGCGCGGTGCGGACTACCGGGCGAGCTCGGCCCGCGGCCAGCTGCCGCGCCAGCCGTCCAGCACCCAGATGCGCCTCGTGCCGCGAACGATCGATCCGCGCAGGAGCGGTACCTCATCGCGAAGCGTGACGTGCTCGAAGTGCGGCGAGAGCGCGGCGGTCACGCGATCGCGCTGGGGCACGGAGTCGGACTTGAGCACGAGCACGAGACGATCGCCTACGTGCGCTCGCTGCGCGAAGGACGGCCAGAGATCGAACTCGTTCGGGCGGCCGAGCACGTTGATCGCGAAAGTGAGGGGATGATCGGGGAGGTGATACGCGAGCTCCGAGGCCTCCTGATAGCGCTCGCCGGCGATCCAGGTGACTGCGCTGCGCCGCCATTCGCCATGCGACGTGTCTGCGCGCGCAACGGCAACGTGCGCGGCGAGCGAGTCCCACCCATATCCGGCGCCGGTGACATCGAGCCCGGAGTCCACCGGGACGAACGGATGGAAAGTGTGGACGTAGATGAGCATGGTCGTCGCGGCGCCGAGGGCGAGCGCCGCGCGGAAGAAGTCGCGCGCGCGTGCGCTCACGCGATCGCTGCTGGCGGCGAGCACGATCGCGGAGAGATACGCGGGCGCCTGCCAATTGGGTTCCGCCGCGGTGCGCAGCGCGCTCACCGCGAAGGCGAGCCACGTCACGCCGGCGATGATCGCGAAAGCCGTGCGGAGCGCGTCGCCCCGCGCGCGCAGCGCGTCGTACACCGCAGCGGCCAGCAGAGCGAAGAGGAGCGGCGAGACGAGCCCGATCTGCCCGCCGAGCAGCCGCAGCTCGTTCGCGAGTGAGCTCCCGCCACTCCGCGTGAGGCCGTGGGCGAGCTGGTAGTTGAACGACACCCACGCGTGCCGCGCATTCCACACGATGTTGGGCGCGAACACCGCGAGCGCGATCGCGAGCGCGAGATACGGACCGGGCGTCGCGAGCAGGCGCCGCAGCGTGGGCAGCGTCACGAGTGCGATCCCGATGCCCGCGAGAGCCAAAATCGCCGTGTACTTCGTCGCGAGCGCGGCACCGAGTGCGAGTCCGGCCAAGGCCCACGCCGCAGTGCGCGTGTGCGCGGAACTCTCGCCGCGCTGCGCGAAGACGAGCGCGGCGAGCGCGAGCGACCAGAAGAGCAGGAGCGGCGCATCGGGCGTCGCGATGCCGAGCGCGATCTGCGTGAGCGGCATGCACGCGAGAATCGCAGCCGCTCTGAGTCGCGCGCGATCCCCACCCATCTCACCCGCGATCCACACGACAACGATCGACGCAAGCGCGCCCGCGAGCACGCAGCCCAGGCGAACGCCGAGCGCGGTGTCGCCGAGGAGCGCGGTACCGAAGCGAACGAAGAACGCGATGACTGGCGGATGATCGAAGTACCCCGCCGCGAGATGGCGCGACCACTCCCAGTAATAGCTCTCGTCAGGCGCGAGCGGCACGAACGCCGCCACGACCAGGCGAACGGCGGTCGCGAACGACAACAGGACCCACGCCGCGCGCCGTGCGCGCGTGCGGGCATCGGTCCTGGCGCCCGAGACGAACGATACGGGAGAGAGGGATATGGTAGCTTTCACGCTCACTCGTGAATGATGGAGATCCAAAGGTGAATGCGTTGTCCGGGGAAACGAGCCCCTATCTGCTTCAGCACGCCAACAATCCCGTCGATTGGCAGCCGTGGAGCGAGACGGCGCTGGCGCGCGCGCGGGCCGAGGACAAGCCGATTCTCCTGAGCATCGGCTACGCCGCGTGCCACTGGTGTCACGTCATGGCACATGAATCGTTCGAGGATCCGGCGACGGCGGCCGTGATGAACGAGCTCTTCGTGAACATCAAGGTCGATCGCGAGGAGCGCCCCGACATCGATGCGATTTACATGAGCGCGGTGCAGGCGATGACGGGCCAGGGCGGATGGCCGATGACGATGTTCCTCACTCCCGACGGCGTGCCGTATCACGGTGGCACCTACTACCCGCCCACGGACCGCCACGGGATGCCGTCGTTCGTGCGCGTGCTGCGCTCGGTGGCCGTCGCCTATCGCACGCGGCGCGGTGACGTGCTCGACACCGCAGCACGCGTGCGCGAGCTCTACGCGGGCGCGCAGCAAGCGGCGATAAGTGCAGGCGAGCTCACGCCAGCACAGCTCGATGCGGCCGCGCGCGGGATCGCGGCGCGTTACGATGCGCGCAACGGCGGCTTTGAGGGTGCACCGAAATTTCCGCAGACGATGGCGCTCGACTTTCTCCTGCGGCACTGGCGCCGCTCGGGTGCGCCGCAGCAGCTCGCGATCGTGCGCGACTCGTTTGTGAAGATGGCGCGCGGCGGCATCTACGATCAGGTGGGCGGCGGCTTTCATCGCTACGCGGTGGACGATCGCTGGCTCGTTCCGCACTTCGAGAAGATGCTCTACGACAACGCGCTCCTCTCGCGGCTGGGCGTGCACCTTTGGCAAGTCACGCGCGACACGGAGATCGCGCGCGTCACGCGCGAGACATTCGACTGGGCGCTTCGCGAGATGGCGGCGCCGAACGGAGGCTTCTACTCGTCGCTCGACGCGGACAGTGAGGGGCACGAGGGAAAATTCTATGTGTGGAGTGCGCCAGAGATCGACTCGCTGCTCGGCGGGCGCGCGCCGGTGCTGCGCGATTTGTGGGGCGTGAGTGCGAGCGGGAATTTCGAGGGAAGGAACATACTCAACGTGCCGCGCTCGCCCGCGGATGTCGCGGTGAAGCATGGGCTCACGCTCGAGACGCTGGAGTCGCTCGCCGCCGAGGCGCGCGCGGCGCTCTATTCGGTGCGCGAAGCGCGCGTTCGCCCGGCGTGCGACGACAAGATCCTCGCCGCCTGGAACGGACTCATGGTGCGCGCGCTTGCGGATGGCGCGCGCGCGTTCGACGACGCGCGGTGGCGCGCGGAGGCTGAGCGCCACGGCGATTTTCTCTTTCGCGAGCTCGTGCGCGACGGTCGCGTGATGCGCGTGCACAAGGACGGCGTGACGAAGGGCGCCGGCTTTCTCGAGGACTATGCGGCCGTGGCGCTGGCGGCGTTGTCGCTGTACGAGCTCACGCTCGACGAGCGATGGCTCGCGCGCGCACGCGAGACCAGCGACGCGATGATCCGGTGGTTCTGGAGTGAAGAGATCGGCGGCTTCTTCGACACGGCGCACGACGCGGAGTCGCTCATTGCGCGTCCGCGCGAGCTCACCGACAACGCGGTGCCCGCGGGGAGCTCGCTCGCCGCCGAGCTGCTCCTCAGACTCGGCGTCCTCATCGGGAGCGACGAGCACTTTCGTCGCGGCACGTGGTTGGTCGAAACGCTCGGCGAGCCGCTCGTGCGCTATCCCTCGGCGTTCGGCTACGCGCTGGGCGCGGCGGAGCTCGCGGTGCACGGCGCGACGGAGGTTGCGATCGTCGGTGCACGCGGCGATGCTGGCTTCGAGTCGCTCGTGCGCGAGACGGCGTCGCGCTATCTGCCGTCGCTCGTGCTCGCTGCGGGCAGCGGCAGCGATCCCCTGCCCTTGCTCCGCGATCGCGGGATGCTCGAGTCGCGCGCGACCGCGTACGTGTGTCGCGGCTACGTGTGCGATGCGCCCGTTGTCGACGCGCGCGCGCTCGGCGAGCAACTCGAGCGCGCGGCGAGCGGACTCACCTTGTGACCGTGGTCCGATTCTTCCAGCGAATCGGTGTTCGGAACGCAACACGGATGCTCAAGGAGAGAGCTCATGGCTACACAAACGAAGGAACAGGAGATCGTCGACAAAGAGCAGCGCTTCTGGAGCGCAATCCAGAGGAAGGACGGCGAGAGCGCTGCGCAGCTCACCGATGACGGCTGCATCGTCGTTGGTGCGCAGGGAGTATCGACGATCGATCGCCAGGAAATGCAGAAGATGACGAAGGAAGGAAAGTGGGATCTGAAGCAGTTCTCGTTCAACGACAAGACCCGCCAGGTGCGCTTCATCAACGACGATGTCGCGATACTCGGCTACACGGTGAACGAGCAGCTCGTCGTCGACGGAAAGACGCTGCAGCTCGGCGTGCACGACTCATCGGTGTGGGTGCGTCACGATAACGAGTGGCGATGCGCGCTGCACACGGAGTCGCTCGCAGGTGATCCCTACGGTCGTGACAGGCAGCCGGCAAGGCCGGCGTAGTCACTCGTAACAGCATCACGGCAGAGGCCCGGGATGGCATCGCGCCATGCCGGGCCTTTCACGTGCCCTATCGCCAGTGGCCTTCGACCCAGAAGTAGCCATGGCGATCCTGCGCCCAGTGTCCTTCCACCCATCGACGATGCGGGCGGTCCGGGAGCAGCCACCTGCCGGGCACCCACACCCACCTGCCCTCGTATCCCCAGTGACCGCGCACCCAGACGTAGTCCGGCCCGGGGCTCTCGACGATCACCTCCTCACGAACAGGCGGCGGTCCTTCGCGAATGTACACGCGCTCGCCACGCACTGGTGCGCTAGCGCATCCAATCAGCGGTGCCGTTGCGAGACCAATGCTCAACAAGCCGAGCTTTACACTCCGTAACATGTCCTCCTCCGTTGTTGGTCCTACTTGTGGCAGACGTTTGTCCGACGGGTTCGTTAAGGCGCTCGGAAGCGGGGCGGGCAGCGCTCTCACGAAGCCATGTTTTTCAGCGTTATCTTAGGCGGGCTCCCAACAGAGGTTCCTTTGTGAACGACCCGCACCTTCCTGCTCGTCTACAGGCGGCGCTTGGCGACGCATATGTGATCGATCGCGAGCTCGGCGGCGGCGGGATGAGCCGGCTGTTCGTCGCGACCGAGCGGTCGCTGAATCGGCAGGTCGTGATCAAGGTGCTTCCGCCGGAGCTCGCCGGTGAAGTGAGCGCGGCGCGATTCAAGAAGGAGATCGAAGTCGCCGCGCGGATGCAGCACCCGCACATCGTGCCGATCCTCGCGGCAGGATCCGGAGACGATCTCCTCTGGTACGTGATGCCTTATGTGCGCGGCGAGTCGCTGCGCCATCGGCTCAAGGAAGGCGGGAAGCTCCCTGTGCGCGATGCGATGCGCATCCTCATCGAGGTCGCCGATGCGCTCGCCCACGCGCATCGCCAGGGGATCGTGCACCGGGACATCAAGCCCGAGAACATCCTGCTCGAAGAAGGGCACGCGGTGCTCGCGGACTTCGGCGTCGCGCGCGCGATCGTCGCCGCGCGCGAGGCATCCAACCTCGAGGCCGCAAACCTCACGGGCATCGGGATGTCCGTCGGCACGCCGACCTACATGTCGCCCGAGCAGGCCGCGGGTGAGAACAATGTCGACGCGCGCGCGGACATCTACGCGCTCGGGCTCGTCGGCTACGAGATGCTCGCGGGGCAGCATCCCTTCGGCGGCTCGGGCTCCGTGCAGAGCATGATCGTCGCGCATCTCACCGAGCCTGCGCCGCCGGTCGCGAAGCTCCGCGCCGATTCGCCGCCCGCCGTGAACGCGGCCATCGCGCGCGCGCTCGCGAAGCAGCCCGATGCGCGCTTCCGCACGGCCGAGGAATTCCGAGACGCGCTCGACGCTGCGCCGGCACACATGCGCACGATGCGCGCGCCTTGGCTCGCCATCGGGGCCGCCGCCGTCGCGGCGCTCGTCGTGATAGGCATCGTCGTCGCACGCAAGCAGCGCGCGCTGCCGCTCGACCAGAATCTCGTCGCTGTCGCGCCCTTCGATGTCGTCGACAACGACCTCAAGCTCTGGCACGAGGGGATGGTCGACGTGCTCTCGCGCAATCTCGACGGCGCCGGCCCGCTGCGCACCGTGTCGCCGACGCTCGTCGTGCGTCGCTGGAGCGGCCGCGCCGACAAGGAATCCGCGACATCGCTCGGCAAGGCCACGGGCGCGCGGCTCGCCGTATTCGGGCGGCTCATTCGCTCGGGCGCCGACTCGGTGCGCGCGTCGGCATCGGTCGTCGACGTCAGCACCGGCCGCGTGCTCGGCGATGTCGAGCGGAGAGATGCGCTCGCGAACATGGACCGACTCTCCGATTCGCTCACGATCGGATTGCTCCGCGAGCTCGGGAAGACGCGCGCGCTCGGCGGAGCTCAGATGTCATCGGTGGGCACCACATCGCTCACGGCGCTCAAGGCCTTCCTTCAGGGGCAGCAGTATTATCGCAAGAGCGCCTGGGACTCCGCGCTGGCGAACTACGATCGCGCCATCGACAACGATTCGACGTTCAGCATTGCGCTGATGTACGACGGATTGACGCATGGCTGGGTTGGCGGCGCCGCCGACTCACTGGCCGTCACGAATCTCACGCGTGCATCAAAGTTCAATAAAGGACTGGCGCCGCGCGACAGCCTTCTCGTCGTCGCCAACGGCCTGTTCGCAGAGCTGGGCCAGAGTCGCCGCGCCCCGTCGCTCAGTGTCTTGAGGTCCATGTTCGGGACGCTGCACGAGGGTGTGCGTCGCTATCCCACCGATCCGGAGATGTGGTTTGCGCTTGGCGACGCGCAGTATCACTACGGGTGGGGTGCGGAGGTGGGAGTTCCGCAGACGACGGTGTTACAATCGTTCGATCGTGCGATCGCGCTCGACTCGGCCTTCACACCGGCCTATATCCACGCGATCGAAATGTCGTTTCGCTACGGGACGGCGAATGGCCGCCGCTACCTCGCAGGGTACCTGGCGCAGAATCCGACCGATGTGGACGCGGAAGGGATGCACCTCGCGTGGCGACTCACTGATCCCGCGCTCGCGGCGACGGCGGAAACGCAACGGATGCTCGACACAGCCTCGTTCGATCAACTGCAGCATGGCGCATATGGATTGCTACAGTGGGCCGACACGGGTGAGACCGTCGTGCGCATTGGTCGCGTCATGATGGCTGGAAGCCAAGGTGCGTCTCCACGTTTCGCGGACTCGGCGCGCGCTTCCAACCGGTTCTCCGGCGCACTGCTCCTGCGCGGACATGCTCGGGAAGCGCTCGCCGTGCGCCGAACCGAAGATGATCTCGCGACGGCGATGCTCGCGGGTGAGACGTCGATCCCCGCCGCTGACAGCGCGATGCTGAAGTTCGTCGCGTCCGGCAAGGGATGTGGCCCGTGTGTGATCAGCCTGTGGGGTATGATCGGCGACACGATCGCCATTCAAAAGATCATGCACCTCGGCGACTCGATCGCAAACCTTCCACGACCGACGATCGAGGTTCCGCTCATCCGTCACGCGATGGCCGTCGGGCACGCGTACATCACCCTCGCGCGACACGACACGCTGGGAGCGCTCAGGGAGTTCACCGCCATACCGGACAGCGTCTGTCACGGCTGCGGGTGGACATGGATCACGCGGGCGAAGCTGCTCTCTGCGCTGGGGAGAAACGCCGAAGCGGCGGCGATACTCGACGAAACCGGCGTGTTCAACTCGCCGCTCGGAACGTTGGCGGAATTCGAGCGCGCGCGCGTCGCCGAGAAGCTGGGAGACAAAGCACGTGCGCGCGATGGCTATGCGTTCGTCGCCGGCATGTGGCAGAACGGCGATCCGTTCTTCAAGCAGTACGCGGAGCAGTCGCGAGCAGGGCTCAAGCGGCTGAGCGATGAGAGCGCGGGAACTGCGATTCCGATCAAGAAGCCGTAGTCGGCGCCGGTCGCGAACGTAGGTTTCGAGTCGCGGAACACAAGCACTAACGATTGGATACGGACACAGACTTACTTGAACGGACGCGAACGGACAAACTGCGAACTGCGAGCACGAAAAAAAACAAAAAAAAGCCGGACTCGAACCTGGCGCGGGTCGAGTTCGCCCCGGCGCGATGGCGCCAGCCGTACATGATTCGATTCGTCTTTGATTGGTCTGATTCGTGTCCGCAGTTGGCAGTTTCTCCGTTCGTGTCCGCTCAACTCCGTTTGTGTCCGTACCCAATCGTTAATGCCCGTTCCCGCGACTACCCTCTCACCCTCGCCCCTGCAGTTTGAAAACCCGAAAGAGATAGTAGAGCGACGGAAACAGTACGCACGCGCCCAACGCGAGCGTCCACAGCACCAGCACGAGCGTGCGCGCAGGGGCAGCGGAGCCATCGATGGTGAGCGATGGCGGAAGCAGATACGGATACTGCGCCGCCGCCCATCCCCACAAAATGAAAGTCACCTGCGCTGCGGCGGCGACCCGCGCGAATCGAAAGTGCCGCGTCCAGAGCGCCGCGATCGCAGTCACGGCCGCGATCCCGGTGACGATGTGAAACGGCAGCGCCCACGGCCCCTCCATGAGCGCGCCGCGAACCATTGGCGCCTCCGTCATCGACAGCGCCAGCACGCCGAAGGCGATCACGAACACGGCGCCCGCCGCCCAGAGCGCTCGCGTGCGAAAATCCTCCTGCAGCTCCGTTCCGTGCGCCTCGACCGTGAGATACACCGCAGCGAGAAAGGAAAAAAGCGCCAGCGCGAAGAGCCCAATGCCGAATCCAAAGAGCGTGAGCCACGGCCTGATGAAGTGGTCGACGAACGAGCCCGCGTACGTCGCCTGCTCGATGCCCGTCGCGATCGCGCCCACGCACATCCCGAGCAGCACGGGAGTCACGATGCTCGCGATCGCGAACACGCGCCCCCAGCGCAGCTGCGTCTCGTTCGTGTCGCCGCCGTAGCTGCGGAAGATGAAGGCCGAGCCGCGCAGGACGATGCCGATGAGCATCAGCGTGAGCGGAATGTGGAGCGAGATCGCGATCGTCGAGAACACCACCGGAAAGCAGGTGAACAGCAGCACGATTACGAGGATGAGCCACACGTGATTCGCTTCCCAGATCGGCGCGATCGCGCTCGAGATGAGATCGCGCTGCGCCTTCTGGCGCTCGCCCCGCGCGAAGAAGTCCCACACCCCGCCGCCGAAATCCGCGCCCGCGAAGAGCACGTAGAAGGTGAGCGCGACCATCATCACGCCGGCGATGGCGACCGCGGCGATGTTGCTCACGCGCTCGGCACCTCGCGCGGGCTCCGCAGCACCTGATGATAGAGCAGCACCGCGACGATCACGCCGAGAAAAACGTAGAGTAACGTGAAGGTGAGAAAGGGGACGACGAGCCCGGGCATCGGCGTCACCGCGTCCGAGGTGCGAAGAATTCCGTAGATCACCCACGGCTGCCGGCCGATCTCCGTCACCATCCACCCCGCCTCAATGGCGATGAAGCCCATCGGTGCGCACAGCGCGATCGCCTTCAGCAGCCATGGAGTCGACACGATGTCGCGCTTCCGCCAAATGAAGACGAGCGCGATCAGCGCGACGAGCGCCATGAACGTTCCGATCGCCACCATGATCTGAAAGGAGAAGTGCACGATCGCCACCGGCGGCCACTCGTCCACCGGAAAATCGTTCAGCCCCTTGATCTCGGCGTTGAGCTCGTGCGTCGCAAGGAACGAGAGCCCATGCGGAACCTCGAGCGCGTACTTTGTTTTGCGCTCGGTCTCACTCGGAATCCCGCCGATGCGCAGCGGCGCCCCGCGCTCCGTCTCGAATTGCCCTTCCATGGCCGCGAGCTTGATGGGCTGCTGCTGGGCGACATAGCGCGCGCTGATGTCCCCCGAGAGCGGCTGAATCAGCGCCGCCGGCGCGCCCACGAGCAGCGCGATCGCCAGCGCGCGACGATGAAAGGCGTTCTTCGGTTCGCGCAGCAGCATCACCGCGTGAATGCCCGCCACCGCGAAGCCGGTCGCGGCGTAGGCGGCGATCGTCATGTGCAGGCACTGCGGGAAGGCAGCCGGCGTCATCATCGCCGCGACCGGATCGATGTTGGTGAACTTGCCGTCGACGAGGGTGAATCCGCGAGGTGTGTTCATCCACGCGTTCGCGATGACGACCGTCACCCCCGAGATCGCGCCGCTCACGGCCACCACCACGCCCGAGAGGATGTGTGCGCGCGCGGAGATCCTGTTCCACCCGTACAGGTAGATGCCGAGGAAAATCGCCTCGGTGAAGAACGCGAAGCCTTCGAGGGAGAACGGCATCCCGATGATCGGGCCCGCCTGCTTCATGAACTCCGGCCAGAGGAGCCCGAGCTCGAAGCTCAGTACGGTGCCCGACACGGCGCCCACCGCGAAGAGGATCGCCGCGCCCCTCGACCAGCGCTTCGCGAGCTCGAGATACACCGCGTCGCCCGTGCGCCGCCACCAAAGCTCGGCGATGACCATGAGCGCGGGCAGCCCAATGCCGATGACCGCGAAGATGATGTGGAAGGCCAGCGACACGCCCATCTGCGAGCGTGCGGCAAGGAGATCGGGCATGAAGTAACAGTCGCGAAGGCGGGCGGGCGGCGCAACCAGCGAATCTTCCGGGAAGCACGTGCTTGCACCCTTCGTAGCACCGCGCGAGTTTTTGTGCGTGCGGTCTCTGCTCCTCCTCGTCGGGGTGCTCCTCCTCGCCCACATCTCGCTGCTGTATGTCCATCCCGCGCCGCCCGCGACCGTGGCGAGCAGTGGCGGGCTCGACATCGGCATCGTATTCGACGTCGGCGGGCGCGGCGACAAGTCGTTCAACGACGGCGCCTATCGCGGCGGCGAGCGCGCCGAGCACGACATCGGCGCGCGCGTCCACTTTGTCGAGCCGGGCGAGGGTTCCGACCGCGAGGCCGGGCTGCGACTGCTCGCGGCCGAGCACATGCGGCTCGTCATCGGCGTCGGCTTCATCTTCACCGACGATCTCACCAAGCTCGCGAAGGAGTATCCCGACACGCACTTTGCCGGCGTCGACTACGCACTCGCGCTCGATTCCGCGGGCAACGTCATCCCTCCCCCGCCCAACCTCGCCGCGCTCAAGTTCCGCGAGGAGCAGGGATCGTTTCTCGTGGGCGCACTCGCGGCGCTCGTCGGAAAATCGAAGCAGCTCGGCTTCGTCGGCGGCATGGACATCCCGCTCATTCACAAGTTCGAGGCGGGCTACCGCGCCGGAGTGAAGTACGTATGCCCGGACTGCACGGTGATCGCGCAGTACGCGGGCGTTACGCCCGAAGCCTTTCGCAATCCCGGGCGCGGCAAGGAGCTCGCGCTCAGCCAGTATCAGAATGGCGTCAACGTGATCTTCCACGCCTCCGGCTCCACTGGGCTCGGCGTGTTCGAGGCGGCGCGCCAGACGGGGAAGCTCGCGATCGGCGTCGATGCCGATCAATACGCCGAGGCCCCGGGGCACGTGCTCACATCGATGGTGAAGGGCGTGGACGCCGTCGTCTTCGACCAGATCGAGAAGGCGCGCACCGGCACCTTTCACGGCGGCGTGCAGGAGTACGGGCTCGCCGAGAATGGCGTGGGCTACGTGTACGACGAGCACAATCGCGCGCTGATTCCGGACAGCGTGCACGCACGCATCGAGCGGATTCGCGCCGACATCATCGCCGGCCGCATCACCGTACCTTCGACGCGATGACGAGCCCACTCCCGAAGAGCGGCGCGCCAGCCGTGCGCATGACCGGAATCGCGAAGCGCTTCGGCGACTGCCAGGCGGTGCGCGACGCCTCACTCGAGGTGATGCCTGGCGAGATTCACGCGCTGGTCGGCGAGAACGGCGCCGGCAAGTCGACGATGATGCGCATCCTCGCCGGGATCTATCCGCCCGACGCGGGAACCATCGAGGTGTTCGGGCGCGACGTGACGGGATGGAGCGCCGCGCGGGCGATCGACGCGAGCGTCGGGATGGTGCACCAGCACTTCATGCTCGTCCCCACGCTGACCATCACCGAGAACGTCATCCTCGGCCGCGAGCCGACGCGTGGGTTCGCGATCGACATGGGGCGCGCGCAACGCGAAGTGGCGGAGGCCGCGGAGCGCAACGGCTTCCGCATGAACGTGCGCCAGTACGTGCGCGAGCTCAGTGTCGGCGAGCAGCAGCGCGTCGAGATTCTCAAGACACTCGTGCGCGGCGCGCGAATCCTGATTCTCGACGAGCCCACGGCCGTGCTGTCGCCGCCCGAAGTACAGGAGCTCTGGCGCGTGCTGCGCGCGCTTCGCGATGATGGCGGCACGATCATCCTCATCACGCACAAGCTCGACGAGGTGACCGAGATTTCGGACACGATCACCGTGGTGCGCGCGGGACGCTCGGTGGCGAGCTTCCCCACCGCAGGGACGAGCCCCGCCTCGATCGCGCACGCGATGGTCGGGCGCGACGTCGTGCTCCCCGGCGATGCGCGAGATCTCCGCGCAGCGACGAGCGCGGAGTCCGCGCAGCCGGCACCCGTGCTCGAGGTGCGCAATCTCGTCGTCTCCGGCGAGCGCCACGCCCGCGCGGTGGACGACGTGTCGTTCGCCATCCAGCCGAACGAGATCCTCGGCCTCGCAGGCGTGGAAGGGAATGGCCAGAGCGCGCTCATCGAGGCGATCGTCGGCCTCCGCGCAGCGAAGAGCGGCGAGATCCGCGTCGCCGGCACAAACGTTACCACACTCTCCGTGAGCGAGCGCGAGGCGCGCGGGCTCGCGCACATCCCCGAGGATCGCCACCGCCGCGGCCTCGTGCTCGACTACTCGATCGCCGACAACCTCATCCTCGGCCGCCAGCGCTCGTATACGCATCGTGGTGTGCTCGATCGCGAACGCATCCTCGCCGACGCGCGCGCCGCAATCGAGATCGCGGACATTCGCCCCGCCGATCCGATGCTCCCGGCGCGCGGTCTGTCCGGCGGCAACCAGCAGAAGATCGTCATCGCGCGCGCCCTCGCGCGGCAGAACTTCGTGCTCGTCGCCGCGCAGCCCACGCGCGGCGTCGATGTCGGTGCGATCGAGCTCATTCACGCGCGGCTGCGCGCCGCGCGCGATGCCGGCACCGGGATCCTTCTCGTGAGCGCCGAACTCTCGGAAATCCTAGCGCTCTCGGATCGCGTGGCAGTGATGTACGGTGGAAAGATCGTCGCCATCGTTCCGCGCGCCGAAGCGAGCGAGGAATCGCTCGGCCCGCTCATGACGGGGGCGAGCGCATGAGCGACGCCGCGCAGACTCTCATTCCCACCCGCACGATGCGCGATCGCATCTTCGAGGCCGTACTTCCGCCGCTCGTCGCGCTCCTCGTCTCGATCGTCGCCGGCGACCTGCTCATCCTCGCCGTCGGACAATCGCCGGGCGCCGTGTATCGCCTGATGCTCGAAGGTACGTGGGGGAACGCGTACGGATTCGGGCAGGTGCTCTACAAAGCGACGACGCTCACCTGCACGGGGCTCGCCGTCGCCGTCGGCCTTCGCGCGGGGCTCTTCAACATCGGCGCCGAGGGGCAGCTCGCCGCCGGCGGGCTCGGGGCTGCGCTCGTCGGCCTCGCGCTCCCCGCCGGCGCGCCCGCGCTCGTCGCTGCGCCACTCTGCATGCTCGCTGCGCTCTGCGCCGGCGGCGCGGTCGGCTTCGTCCCCGGCGTGCTGCGCGCCAAATGGGGCGCGCACGAAGTGATCACGACGATCATGCTCAACTTCATCGTCCTCGCCTTTCTCAGCTGGACGATGTCGACGCAGCTTCGCGTTCCTGAGACGCTGCACACGAGCGCGATCCACGCCGGCGCGCTTCAGCGTCTCGCGACATGGCTGCCGTCGTTCCACGGCTCCGCGGCGAATGCTTCGCTCATGATCGTACTAATCGCCGCGATTCTCGTCGACCAGTATCTCTTTCGCACGCGCGGCGGCTTCGAGCTGCGCGCCGTCGGCCTGCAACCCGACGCGGCCGAGAATGCGGGGATCAGCGTCGGCCGCGCATGGATTCGCGCGCTCACGATCAGCGGCGCGCTCGCGGGACTCGGCGGCATCAACTTCGTGCTCGGCTACGAGCACTACTACGAGGAGGGATTCGCGACGGGCGCCGGCTTCCTCGGCATCGCCGTCGCGCTGGTGGGACGCAGCAATCCGCTCGGCGTCGTGCTCGCCGCGCTCTTCTTCGCGACGCTCTCGCAGGGCGGGCTCGCGATCAACGCGCTCGTGCCGAAGCAGATGGTAGACGCGCTGCAAGGCGTCGTGATCCTCGCGATGGCCGCGTCAGTGCCCGAAGTGCGGCGTCTGCTCGCCTCATCGCGAAAGGGGGTGCGATGAACTGGATCACGGCCTTCCTTGCGCAGACGCTTCGCATTGCCGTCCCCTATCTCTTCGCGGCCGCCGGCGGAGTGCTGGCCGAGCGTGCGGGGATCATCAGCCTCACGCTCGAGGGATTCATGCTCGGCGGCGCGTTCACCGCGATGCTTGGCAGCTACTACTCGGGGAGCCCGTGGATCGGCGCGCTGTGCGGCATCGCGGGCGGGCTCGTGCTCGGCACGCTGCACGCGATCGCGACGATTCGGTTCAAGGCGGATCAGGTGGTGTCCGGCATCGCGATCAATCTGCTCGGGGTCGGGCTCACGAGATATTTCCTCAAGCTCATCTTCGACAGCTCGTCGAACTCGCCGCGCGTGCCTGGATTCTCGGCGGGCACCAGCTCGTCGTCGCTCGTCACGGGGCTTCTCCATAATCCGCTCATTCCGCTCGGGCTGCTGATCGTGCCGGCGGTCGCGTGGCTCCTCTATCGCACGCCGTTCGGACTTCGCGTGCGCGCCGTGGGCGAGCATCCCGAAGCTGCGGTGACGCTCGGCGTGCGCGTCACGCGCGTGCGCTACGCCGCGGTCGCGCTCTCGGGCGCGCTCGCGGCGCTCGGCGGCGCCTATCTCTCGCTCGACCAGCACCAGTTCACCGACGGCATGAGTGCGGGGCGCGGGTTCATCGCGCTCGCGGCGATCATCTTCGGCCGCTGGGATCCGATGCGCGCGGGGCTGGCCTGCCTGTTCTTCGCAGCAGCCGAAACGCTGCAGATCCAGCTGCAGGGGATGCAGGCGATCCCGTCGCAGTTCGTGCAAATGATCCCCTACGTGCTCACTATCATCGCGCTGGTCGGGCTCGTTGGGCGCGCGGTACCGCCGGCGGCGCTGGGCAGGGAGTAGCTTTCGGGCGTGAATAACTTCCTCACGAGGCGACTCGGCGCTCTCCGTACTGGCGACGCCGGCAAGCTCAGCGTGCTGATGTTCACCGCGTTCATCGACATGGTGGGCGCGCTGATGATCATCCCGCTGCTCCCCTTCTACGCGAAGCGCTTCGGCTCGAGCGACTTCGCGGTGATGGCACTCGTCGCCTCGTTCTCGGCGATGCAGCTCATCAGCGCTCCTCTGTGGGGGCGGGTGTCGGATCGATACGGGCGAAAGCCCGCGCTGCTCTTCGGGCTCGGCGCGTCGATGATCGCGTACGTGGTGTTTGCGTACGCGGATTCGTACTGGCTGCTGCTCGCGTCGAGAATCATCCAGGGCGCGGGCGGCGGCACGACGGGGGTGATCCAGGCGTACGTCGCGGACAGCATGGCGCCGAAGGATCGCGCGCGCGGGCTCGGCTGGCTCTCGTCGGCGACGAACGCGGGCGTGGTGATCGGTCCCGCGATCGCGTCGTTCTCGCACAACCTCGGGCCGCACTGGCCTGGAATGATCGCGGCGCTGCTGTGCGCGTCGAACATCCTCTTTGCGTTTCGCTATCTCCCGGAATCGCACGACGCGAAGGCGCGGCTCCGCACGCGCTCCGGGCGCGCGCCGTTCGACGCAGTGGTGCGCGTGGCTGGCGTGGACTTCGGGCAACCGTACGCACGGCTCATCTGGATGTACTCGGTGGGGCTCGGCGCGTATTACGGTGTGAATGCGCTGATCATCCTGTTCCTGAGCCGGCACTTCGACGTCACCGAGAACTCGATCGGCTATTTCTTCATGTACTTGGGCAGCCTGAGCATCATCTTCCGGCTGTTCCTGCTCGGCCCCGCAGTCGACAAGCTCGGCGAGGTGCGCACCGCGCGCCTCGGCGCGTTCTCACTGGCGTGTGGGCTGGCGCTGGTCCCGCTCACGGCGTACGTGAAGCTCACGGCGCTGCCAAACATCAGCTGGCTGCCGTTTGCGATCGTGATCTCGCTCGTGCCGCTCGGCGCCGCGCTGAACTTTTCGAGCGTGACCGCGCTGCTGTCCCGTGTGGTAGGTGAGCACGAGCGCGGACTGTACATGGGTGTGCAGCAGACCTACGGCGGCATCGCGCGCGTCATCTATCCGCTCATCGCTGGCGTCGCATCCGATCGCCTGGGCGAGGCGTCGCCATTCTGGATCTCGGGCGGGCTTGTGCTGACCACCATCGCGATGGGATCGCGGCTCGGAAAATTCTCGAGCCGCACGTCGGAGTTCGAGGTGGTGGCGGTGAGCAACGAGGCGACGGCGGAGGCGAAGGCGGCGGAGTAGTCGCTGGGATTTCGCACCTCGGCCCTGTTAATGCTGGCGTGGAAGCGAGGAACGTGACCGCGCGGGACGAGTCCTCGTCCATGGCGTAGACCCTTGGGGCCCAACAAGATGACGCTTCAGCTCGCCACCGCCGGCCAATGAGCACGACCACCGCGCCATTCACTCGCTTCGCCTCGCCGCTCACACCCGCCATGCCGGAGCTCTCGGTCGTGATGCCCTGCCTCAACGAGGCGGACACGATCGCGATCGTGATCGAGAAGGCGCAACGCGCGATCACTGAGAACGGGATCAACGCCGAAATCGTGATCGCGGACAATGGGAGCACCGATGGCTCGCCGGAGATTGCGCGCAAGCTCGGCGCGCGCGTGGTCGCAGTCGATCAGCGCGGCTACGGCGCGGCACTCATGGGCGGCATCAACGCGGCTCGCGGCACGTACGTGATGATGGGCGACGCGGACGACAGCTACGACTGGGGAGAGATCCCGCGCTTTCTCGCGAAGCTGCGCGAGGGCTTCGACCTCGTGCAGGGATGCCGCCTCGAGACGGGCGGCGGCACCGTGAAGCCCGGCGCGATGCCCTTCCTGCATCGCTGGTGGGGAAATCCGATGTTCAGCGCCCTCGCGCGCTGGTGGTTCCGCACCCCGATCCACGACATCCACTGCGGCATGCGCGCCTTCCGCCGCGACATGTGGCTCTCGCTCGACCAGCGCTGCACCGGGATGGAGTTTGCGAGCGAGATGGTGATCAAGGCCAGCCTCTTCCAGGCAAAGACGGCCGAGATTCCGATTACGCTCTCGCCCGATGGCCGCACATCGCATCCGCCGCATCTCAAGACGTTCCGCGATGGCTGGCGGCATCTTCGATTCTTCCTGCTCTTCTCGCCGCGCTGGCTGTTCCTGATGCCCGGGCTCACGCTGATTCTCGCCGGCACCGTTGGTTACGCCCTCGCCATGCCGCAGCTGAGCATCGGCAAGATGACCTTCGACGTCCACACGCTGCTCTTCGCGAGCCTCGCGATCATCTGCGGCTATCAGTCGATCGCCTTCGCGCTCATGACGAAGGTATTCGCGATCATGGAAGGGCTCCTCCCCGAGGATCCGCGCCTCAACAAGTTCTTCTCGATCGTGAATCTCGAGAGCGGACTCTCGCTTGGCGCGCTCGGCATGCTCGCGGGGCTTGGGCTGCTCGGCGGCGCCGTACATCAATGGTCGAGCGTGGACTTTGGCGCGCTGAACTACGAGCACACGATGCGCTGGGTGATCCCCGGCGTGATGCTCACAGCGCTCGGCTTCCAGACGATCCTCTCGAGCTTCTTCGCGAGCTTGATGGGCATGCGGCGCCGGTGAGCGTCACCGCGATGCAGCCGCCGAGTGGCGCCGAGTTCGATGCATACGCCGAGAACTACGACGAGGCGCTGGCGATGGGCCTCTCCTTCACCGGCGAGCCGAAGGAATACTTCGCCTCGGCACGCGTGTGGTGGCTCGCCAAGCGGCTCGCGGCGGCGAAGTGGCCCGTGCGCACCGTCATGGACTTCGGCTGCGGCACCGGCTCGGGCGTCCCGTTCCTGTTCGACGGGCTCGGCGCGAAGCTCGTGCACGGCGTCGACGTGTCGGCTGCATCGCTCGAGACCGCGCGCAAGATGCACAAGCGCGACGGCACCACCTTCGCGCTGATCGAAGAGCCGATCGGGCCCACGTTCGATCTCGCCTTCTGCAACGGCGTCTTCCACCACATTCCGGTAGCCGAGCGTCGCGCGGCGGCGGCGTACGTGCACGATGCGCTGGTGTCGGGCGGCTACTTCGCGCTCTGGGAAAACAACCCGTGGAACCCGGGAACGCGTTACATCATGAGCCGCGTGCCGTTCGACAAGGATGCGATCACGCTGACGCCACCGGAGACGCGCAGGCTGCTGCGCGACGCGGGCTTCGACATCGTGCGCACGGACTATCTGTTCGTGTTCCCCGGCGTGCTCCGCATGCTGCGACCGCTCGAGCGCCTGCTCGTGCCCTTCCCGCTGGGCGGGCAGTATCTCGTGCTCGCACGAAAGCGGTGACCACTTTGCTCCAGCGCCGGCACTCACCGGCGGACGCTCGATGACCGACACAAAAGCACTTCTCGTTCTCCTGATCGCCGCGCTGCTGGGGCGCTTCATCACGCTGCCGCGCTTCGCCGAGTCATCGACGCGCGTGCTGAATGCTCGCTGGGTACCGTTCGTGATTGGCACGATCACGGCCGCGTTCATGACCTGGCTGTGGGGCGGGCTCGATCAGGTCGCAGTGATTCACGATGAGGCCTCGTACCTGCTGCAGGCGAAGATCTACGCGTCCGGGCACTGGACGGCGCCCGGGCTGCCGCTGCCGGAGTTCTTCGAGCAGTATCACGTGTTCGTCACGCCGATCCTCACGTCGAAGTATCCGCCGGGGCACGCGCTCGTACTGATTCCGGGGATCTGGCTCGGACTGCCCGGCTTGATGCCCGTGCTCCTGCTTGGACTGTGCGGCGCGCTCGTGTACGAGGTCGCGCGCAGGGTCGCGAATCCGTGGGTCGCGCTGCTCACGTGGTTCCTGTGGATGACCGCGTCGGGGATCATGGACTTCGCGCCCAGCTATCTCTCCGAATCGTCGACGAGCGCGCTCTGGATGCTCGGCTGGTACGCGTTGCTGCGATGGCTGGAGAATGAAGATCCGAAGTGGCTTGCCTGGCTCGCGTTCGCGATCGGCCTCGGATTTCTGAGTCGTCCGGTGACGATGGTGGTCTTCGCGCTGCCCGCGGGGATCGTCGTGCTGCGGCGCATCGCGAAGCGCGGCGCGTGGAAGGAGCTGCGCATCCCCTTCGGCGTCGGCTTCGTGTTCCTCGGGATCTGGATGTTGTGGAGCCAGCGCACGACGGGGAATCCGTTCGAAGCGCCGTACGGGCTGTATTCGCGCTACTACTTTCCCGACGACGTGATGGGCTTTGGGCTCACGGGGCTCAAGCCGCTGCGGCCGCTAAACGCGGACATGCTGCGATTCAACGAGTTCGTGCAGCTCGTGCACAAGGACTACACGCTCGCATCGCTGCCACACAATCTGCGCGAGCGGATCATCGCGATCGCGGCGAACATGTGGGCGTCGCGCGCGATGCTGCTGCCACTCGCTGCCGTCGCGCTGATCACCACGAGCGCGCCGATCTGGTTCGCGCTCGGCACCACGGTCCTGCTCGTACTCGCGTATCTCTGCTTCGGCCACGCGCCGCAGTGGACCCCGTACTACGTGGAAATCCAGCCCGTGCTCGCATTCGTGACGGCGGCCGCGTGGTGGCGCGTGTCGAGTCTGCTCTCGAGCAAGAAGCTCGCGTGGCCGCTGCGCGAGCTGCCGGCGGTGACGGGCGGCGCGGTGCTCGCCGTGATCGCGAGCGCGGTGCTGCTTTTCCCGTACGACACGCGGATGGTGAATTACATCCGCCTCGGCAAGGTCGAGGGCTCGGCGTATCACCGCAACTTTCGCGAGTTGCTGAAGCTGGTGCCGAGCGAGCGTAGCATGGTCTTCATCCGCTACGCGCCGAATCACAGCCCGCACATGAGCCTCGTGACGAACGAGCCGAACTTGAACGCCGCGCGCGTATGGACCGTCTACGATCGCGGACAGGACAACATTCGCCTGATCAGGCTCGACCCCCGGCGCACGCCGTACCTGTTCGACGACGAGCATCGCGTGCTCGTGCAGCTCGACTCGACGGGGAAGCCGATGATGGATCGCATCATTCTGGAGCCGGGAACGCGGAACTAGAAAAGTTCGTTGAGCACCGTGAACACGAATAAGACTTCCAGCCATGTTGCCATCGTAACCGGCGGTGGTCGCGGGCTCGGCCGGGCGATGGTGCTGGGACTTGCGCACGCTGGCCTCCACGTCGTCGCGACCGCCGCGCGCGAGCGCACTGAGATCGATGCCGTCGCAGCAGACGTGCAGCGGAGCTGTGGAGAATCGCGGGTTCTTCCGATCGTCGCCGACGTCACGAAGGACGACGATTGCGCCGCAGTCGTCGACGCCGCAGTCGAGCGGTTCGGGCGGCTCGACATTTTGGTGAACAACGCCGGTCGCGGCATGAAGTACGTCAGCAACGAGTTCATGACTCAGCCGACGCGCTTCTGGGAGGTCGCACCGGAAACGTGGCGTATGGTGATCGACACCAACGTGAACGGACCGTTCATGATGGCGAGACACGCGGTTCCGGTGATGCTGAAGGCGGGTTGGGGACGCGTGATCAATGTGTCGGCCAGCCAAACGACGATGCGCCGGCGCGGCTTTTCTCCCTATGGCCCTTCGAAGGCGGCGCTCGAATCGGAAACGATCATCTGGGCGCAGGATCTCGACGGCACGGGCGTCACCGTGAACGCGCTGTTGCCCGGTGGAGCGACGCGCACGGGCATGGTTCCGGACGGCATGTCGGAGCAAGCGAAATCGGAGATGCTCGATCCTTCGGTCATCGTCCCGCCGTTGCTCTGGCTCGTGTCGCGGGAAGCCGACGGGATGACGGGTCGTCGATTGGTGGCGACCAAGTGGCAGACTGATCTCGATGGCGACTCGGCCGCAGAAGCGGCGAGCGAAGGCGCAGGCTGGTAGGGCACCCACGCGATTATCTTAGCACTAAGATAATTCGGAATCTCTCGTTGGCCGCATGACTCACCACGCCTGATCGAGCCAACGTACGATCGCGGGCGCGTGGTCCTTCACCGTGCCGTACTCGAGCAATACCAGCAGCCCGCACAGCACGCACGCCACGAGCAGCTTGACCTGCGCCCACTGATCATCGAGCAACCGCCCGGACAGCGCGGCGCCTAGGCCTGCCCAAAACGGTGCTTCCCACATCCAGAATCCGCGAGCGAGCTCCGTCAGGTCGTCGAAGAACTTGCGGAATACCGCGACATAGACCGGTACGTTCAACACGGCCAGAGCGATGAGGAGATGCGGGCTTTTCATGTCGAGTGGACGAACGAGTAAGCTGACGCGCCACGTGGCGCTCGGGCTAGGCCGCGCGCAGCGCAGCCGCTGGACAGCGCGGCGGATGCGTCGCTACGGTGCGCCGCAGAGCGCGACGGTGCTGCCCAACTCAATGCGCCAGCCGCGCAAAGCGAGTACGAAGGAATCAATCGCTGGTGCCTCGACCCGCAGCTGCACCTGCGCAATCCGTGGACCAAGGCCGAAGGCAGCGTACTTGTCGCACAGCTCCACTGCGATCACCAGATGACCCGCTCGGTCGACGCAGCGGCAAGTGAAGTGGACCCAGCCACCAGCTACGCGTTCATCTCGTGACCCCAGCGTGAACTCGCGCACATCCGTCGGCGAGCGGGGAAACCCCTCGAGCGCGGTGGCAAGTTCGGCGGCAACGGCGTCGGCGCCTTAGAGGTCAGTCGCACCGGCAAACTGACCGTCCGCGGCACTAACCGTGAGCATGGAGTGGTCCTCGTCCTTGCCAGTCACGAAAAACTCCACGCGATTCGGTATCCGGTCCGTAGTCACACTCTCCTGCATCGAATCTCCGTGCGCATCCCAGCGCTCGCGCTAGCCCGCGAACGAATCGATGGTCGTCGGGCCCGGACCTTTGACTACGACCACGTTATGTGGCGGACGATTTGGCGTCGGTCCAGCGTACAAAGTCTGCACGCGGGTGTCGCGAGAGCCACGTACGAACGATCGTGTCGGCATGATCGCCATCGCGAGCCGCAAGCCCGCAATGGGGATGTGCCGGCTTTCCATCTGCGCCAGGATGTTCATGGGGTGTGCCGCGACTGCACTCTGCACACAGAATATGCGTGGTCGAGCCCCAATCTTCGGCAACGCCGCCCAGCTCTTCCGCGCAACTCGCTAGCGAATCGATGGCCTCGGCGTTCGCCGTCGCGAGCTCTACGATGTACTTCTTGAGCGGCGACGGAGAGATGACGTCGAGCATATTGAACACGGAATACTTTCGCTCGCCGACGATCCGATATCCCTCAGCTGCGCCGTCCGTGAGCACTATCGCGCCGTGGTTGTGAGGATTCGTTGGCAAGGGAATACTGAGAATTTTCGCGCGAGCTGGATCGATACGATCAGCCCACACGACTTCCCCATCGCCATCTGGGTCTAGACGAATGGGTACCAAGCCAAACGCGAAGTTCGGCGGCCCGCTGCCTGCGGGCGCCTCCATTCCGCACGCGAGCCACGCCCGGCGCGCCTCCGCCCAGTCCTCAACGGCCGTTGCCGCAATACCCAGGTTCCACCATGCTGCCTCGTCGTTCGGCTCGAGAGCAGCAGCTCGTTGGTTGAAGCCGAGTGACTCGGCCCAACGGCGCTGGTATTTGCACAGCAGCCCTAGGTTGTAGTGTGGGACTGACCACTCGGGGCTGAGGGCCGCCGCTCGGCGGTAAGAGGATTCAGCACTTGCAAGATCACCGTCGTCATCGAGAGCGCGCCCCTGCTCTACGAGAAGTTCCGCTTCAGTCATCTAATAAATGTGTGTCGCGGATTAGCGTCATGGCTCACTTGCGAGCGAGCAAATAGAGAGCGAGTACAGCGGAGACTCCCACATCCAGAATCCGCATCCAGAATCCGCGACCAATTTCCGCGAGGTCGTCGAAGAACTTGCGAAATACCGCGACATAGACCGGTACGTTCAACACGGCAAGCGCGCCACTCGAGGCCCGAGCTAATCCGCGCAGCCCGTCAATGATCGATAGCGGGTATCCCCGATGCGGCGCCGAGTTGGTTTGCACGGCGAGCGCGCCACTTAATCCACAGGCCGCGAATCGACAGGACCATCGTCACCCATCCCGTCGTGCTGAGCGCAAACAGCGTCCAGACGAAGAAGAAGCCAGCGGACTTGCCGACCACAAATCCCTTGGAGTGGACGACGATCATGCCCGCCGCGATCAGCCCTCCGAACAGCATGATGATGTACCCCCAAACCCGATCGGAAAGCATGAGCGTTCCGTACAGCCACAGCGCAAAAATGGCCACCGGAATAGGGTACTGGACCGATCCCTCGGCCTGGCGAATGACGTCGTGCGTCATGTGAAAGGTCATGAGGAGAAGCGAGAGCAAGGACGCGACGATCAACACGACGTTGGGCTTCATCGGGCGCTCCGGGGATGAGGTGGGCACTGCGCGCCGCCAGAAATTCCGCACGCGATGACGATACGTGGTAAGCTCGTCAGCAGCAACGCCGTGTCAGTCGATCCCGCGCCCCACCGCGCAGATCAGCCGCGCAGCGGCGTGATGCGCTCGTCCGTGAAGCTCACCCCCCGCGCGGCGATGTCATACCGCACACGCAGCGCGACGTGCGTCTTCGCGTCCACCCACATCGTCGCAGGCGCGCCTGGAATGCCGACGGTCACGATCCACACGTCTCGATGGCCGAGCCGGGAGAGGTCCACGCTGGTGCGCTCGCGCACCGCCACCGGCATCTCCACTCGTCCGCCGCGCTCGTAGATGAAGAACGGTAGCTCCGCCGAAAACCCGCGTTCGAGCGGCAGCGACGCGACCACGAGATCGATGATGTTGGAATCGAAGATCGGTCCGCCGAGCGATTGATGGACCGGCTGTTCGCGCGCGGCCGAATCATCGTGCGCTGCGATCTCGACTACGGTTCCCTCCGCGCCACTCCCGTCGAACTCGAAGCGCATCGTCTTCGTGGGCTGGTGCGAGCGGTGGGCCACCGCCCGCAGCGTGCGCAGCTCGGCGACGGCGGTGTCCACGATCTCGCCGCCGCCCGCCGGAAATCGTTGCTCTACCTCGAGAAGCTGTTGGCGATCAACTCCCTCCATCACTCGACTCACCACCGTGCGCGTGCCCGCCATCGAGTCGATTCCGGCGCGCGTGACCAAGCGCTTGTAGACCACCGTATCCACGCCGCGCGGCCGGCCTGCGTGAACGATGATCCCCGGAACGACGGACAATTCCTTTCCTTGCGCGCGCCCGCGCTCTGACAGCGCGACGAAGACGCAGAGCGGCAGCGCCAGGCAGCTCGCCGGCCGGACGAAGCGACGCGCGCGCACGCCCATGGCTGCAACCTCCTTATCGAAGCGTCACCACGAGCGCGCCGCCCTGCGACTGCTGACCACTGAGGCTTCGCGCACTTTCCGGTTTCAGATACTGCACCAGCTGCACCTGGGAGAGCGGAATTTCGCGGAGCCGCTCGACCCCCTTCGGCTCCCGCATGTCGCGGATGTAGACATCGGGAGCACCGAGCCCGTGACCGGTGAGCATCTCCGGCCGGAGCGTCTGGAGCGCGTCGTACAGGTTCGTCGCCGCCGTGTTCATCAGCGCATCGCCCGTGAGCGCGTCGCGACTCGACGTGCCGGAGCCGGTGCTGCCGTTGGACTTCGCCGAAGCGCTTTCGTCGATCTTCTTTCCTCCAGTCGCGCAAGCCATCACGAGCGCACCCGCGCACGCGATCGCCATCACGGCAACGCGGCGCGCCATCCTCTGTGAATCAGTCATTGATGAGCCTCGAGTGAGTGGTTCACGTCTGCCCTCGGTCAGTGGGTGAGCGTCGAATCGCCTTGCGCGTAGCTCGTGCTGTCACTCGGCATGAACGTGACGTGAATGAACACGTCATCCGGCAGGTAGCGCTGCGCGGCGGCTTGCAGTTGAGCGGCAGGTACCTCCCGTTCTGGGTATGGCGACGGAATTCGATCCAGCGGAATTCCGAGGCGGCCGTAGAGGATCATCGTCTGCGCCCAGTACGCGTTGCTCTGGAGTCGCGTCTCGAGCTGCCGCCGCTGCACAGTCGCCACCCGCTCTGCTTCGGGCTCGGTCACGCCGTGCTTTCGAAGCGAGTCCACGAGGTGCTGGAGCTCGACGTTCAATTGGTGCATCCGCTCCGGTGCGGCATCGAATGCGGCGATGACCCGGAAGTGCTCGTCGGGAAAGGCGAGCGTCTCACTCTGAACGGAGGGGGAGTACGTGCCCGAGAGCTGCTCGCGCACGCGCGTGCGAAGGCGGTCCTGGAACACGCTCGCGAGTGCACCCAGCCGCTGGCGCTCGCGCAGGTAGTCGTCGGGCTTCGTCGGGAATGGACCGTCGAAGATCAGGACGGTCTGCGCCTTGGGAAGCGGTAACGAGTTGATGATCCGGTTGAGCCGATGCATGTACGGCCTCACCTCCTCGCCCTTGGGCGTCTCGTGCTGCCCCGTGCTCGGCAGACTCGCCACGTAGCGCTCCACGAACGGCCTTACTTCCGCGGGCGAGACCGCGCCCACAACCGTGAAGGTGAAGTTGCTCGCGTTCCCGAAGCGATCGTGATGCACCGCCAGGAGTTGGCGTGCCGAGGCCAGCTCGGCCAGGCTCGTCTGCACCGGCTGCATGCGCGGATTACCGTGGGCCAACTCCTGATTGAGCTGGTCATCGAGAGAGGAGCCGGCGCCCTGGTACTTGGCCAGCGATTGCCAGCTGGCGAGCGTGGCCGAGTCGATGACCGGAGCCGTGAACTGCACGTGCAGCAGCTGGAAGAGCGTCTCGAGCGACTTGGGCGAACCCTCCACTGCCATCGACGCATCCGTGAAGCCGATGTTCGCGTAGAAGGAGCGAATTCCGCTCAGCTCCAGCTTGTCGGAGATCGCACCGCGACCGAAGGAGCTGACGTTCGCCAGATCGGTCATGAGACGCGCCACCATGCGCCCTGGTGTGAAGAAGAGCGAATCGGGCATCGTGGAGAATCCGCCCGGACCCCAGGCGTTCAACAGCAACTGATCCGGATCGTTTTGCGAGGGCTTGATGAGCACCCGCGCCCCGTTGGAGAGCGTCCACTCGGTGATTCCCGCCACACTGTCCACGCTCTCCTTCACGATGGTACCAGGCGTCGGCGCGGTCGCCACGAGCGGGTCACTCGGCCTCGCGGCCACGCTATCGATCAACGGCGAAATCGACGTGTGCTGGACGGAGTCGAAGAGCGCGAGCACGCGTTCCTTCGTGGGAGCGCGCACGTGTGAGAACTCGGGGACGTTGATCGTCACGCGCCGGCCGGCGGACTGCCGCCAGACGCGAGCCGCTTCTGCGAGCACCTGCGGTGTGATCGACTGCAGGATGGGCCGAGCGAGCGACAGCTCTTGCTGGGCGCTCAAGAGCGAGGCGTCTGCGGTGAGGAAGTGTTGAACGTACGTGTCCGCATAAGCGCCGGAGGTGAGCGCGCGCTCGCTCGCGGCCGCGTGCTCGTATTGCTGCAGGAGAACCGCCTTTCGGCGCTCGAGCGTCGCCGTCGGGATCCCACTGCGCGCGATCCGCTCGTACTCACCCACGACGGTTGCGAGCCCGCGCTCCAGACTGTCCGGCCACGCGACGAGCTGGAATCCCATCATGTTGTATGGACGAACTGTGCGCCCCTGCTCCAGCTGTGCAACGAGGTACGGACGCGACGGGCGCGTGCCGATGCCAAGCAGCTGCTTCTGCAGTTCGTCGGTCAGGAGCTCCTGCACGATCTGCTGGCGTAACGCCGCTTGCGGATCGATCGGAATCGGAGGCACGGGCCACAGCAGCTCTGCGGTGGGATTGACCGGACCCAGGTAGGAGTGCACCAGCGTTCCAGGAACCGAACGAAGCGTCGGGTTGAAGCGATGCCGCGGGTTCTTGGCAGCAGGGATGGCACCGAAGCGGCGCACGATCTCGCGCTGCATCGCCACCGGATCGAAGTCGCCCACGACGACCACCGCCATCAGATCAGGGCGATACCAATCATGGTAGAACCGGCGGATTGGACTGGGCTGCGCGTGCTCCAGCAGCGTCGTGTCGCCGATCGGCTGCCGATCGAGATACGGTGATCCGCCGTAGAGCAGCGTATCGAAGTGCGCTGTCACGCGCTGCGACACGGTGTCCTGGAGTCGCGTGCGCCATTCGCCCATCACCACCCCGCGCTCGGCAACGACCTCGTTCGAGTCGATCAGGATCCCGCCGCCCGCCCAATCCTGGACGACGTCGAGCCCCTGCGAGAGAATCGTAGCGTCGTCGGACGGCAGCGTGAGCAGATACACCGTCTCATCCTGCGACGTGAACGCGTTCAGGTCCGCGCCGAAGCGCATCCCCGCAGTCTCGATGAAGTCCTCGAGCGTGTTGTGCGGAAAATGCGTGGTGCCGTTGAACGCCATGTGCTCGAGAAAGTGCGCGAAGCCCTGTTGATCCTTGTCCTCGAGCACGGAGCCGGCGTTCACCGCGAGCCGCAGCTCGACGCGGTGCGCCGGCGCGTGGTTGGCGCGCAGGTAGTAGCGCAACCCGTTGGAGAGCGTGCCCATGACGAGCGCCGAGTCGCGGAGTACGCCTGAAGAAGGAGGCGCGAGTTTCGCGCCGACGCCCGCGAATGCGATCAGCATCATGCCGAGCGTGCTCACTGCGATGCGCTGCACGAGTTTACTTCGACGCACGGTCGCCTCCCGCCTTTGCGCGTTGTATGAGAGCATCGATGAACCCGATCGTTGCAGGCTCATTGAAGAACACGTCGACGATGAGTCCATCCTGATCGACGAGGTACCTGCCGCCGAGCCCACTTCCCTGGTCGGAATTGAAGCTCTTGCCGAAGCTGTAGGCGACGGAATTCGGTGCGGGCTTGTCCACGCGCCGGCCATCGGGTTCCGGAAGATTCCAGAATGGCCGCGCTGTGGCGGACAGCACTGCACCCTTGATGTGATAGGGATCAATCCAGTTGTGATAGAGCTCGGCTTCCTCCGCAGGCGATGGCGGCGGCGCGTGAAGGAAGTCGCCTCTGGTTCCCAGGACGAACGTGATGTCGAGCCCGGGAAAGCGTTCGCTCAGCCGGCGCAGCGAGTACCAGTTCGCGGTGCAATAATCGGGGATCGCGTTCCATGGCGAGTCGTTCCAGCAGGCGCCGTAGAGGTGAGACGCATCGACGAACTCGACGATGGACACACGACCGGGCGCCGGGTGCTTCTCACCTGACGCTTCTCGAGGGTACCAGTAGTCACCGGTGATCGTCGGCGCGCGCTCACCCAGCGGAAAGGGGAGCGCCTCCGGACGCTCCTTCGTGTACTGGCTCCACATGGTGCGCATGAGGTTGGCCATCGCCATCGTGCTATGGCGAAGACTGTCGGTGAGTGTCTTCGCCCCCACGATCTCGAGTACGGCGGCGAAGACCACCACGTTGCCGCCATCGGTTCCCATCTTCGTGAACTTGTCGGATTCCCGCTCGTCTTGAGTGAGGGAGTCCGCCACTGCTACGATCCACTTGGCCACTCGGCGCGAGCGTACGGTGTCGCCGGCCTGGCGCGCTGCATCCATCAACCGAAAGTAGATCGACATTCGGTCGAGACGATCGGCACCACCACGCGCGCGAGCGACGAGCAGCTGCTCTGCGGCGTCGAGGCGTCGCGGTTTCACGTTGAGGTAGATGAGGACGGCGGAGTCCTCGACGGCGATGCGCTCGTGCGTACCCTTCGTCGTGATCGCGTTCAGCCGGCGGTCGAGAATCACCTTGGAATCCGCATCGCGATCCGCGACGAGGTAGAGCTGCATGAGTTGGGAGAAGTCGGTGAGCTTCGCAGTTCGTGCATCGAATCGCGCGGCGCAACGAGCAGCAGTCTGGCCCACGGGCGCCGGGAGGGGCTTTAGTGGCTCCTGCACGTCGTATGGCATTGTGTCGCGCCACACGCCCAGTCTGCCGAGTGCGATCTGCCCTTCGCGGACGCGGCTAACTGCGGCGAGGCACAAGTCAACGGTGGTGTACTTGCTCACGTCCACGGTCGTGTCGGGCCACGCGAAGCGCGTCTGCGCAGCGGCGGACGAGGCGAGCGTGAGGGCGACGTACAGCGCTGCGTGGGATGCGAGCCGGTGCGGCGCCCACCCGGTGTGTTGGCGAATGGAGGTGGGCACGGTCAGATCGCGTCGATGGTGGAGGTGAAGCTGAAGTCGCGCGCCTTGAGCGGCGGCACGATCGCGGGTGTGAGCGGGGATCCCTGCTCGTATTGGTTTCGCACCGGCCGGAAGACCGGCACCGGTACGCCGAGCTGCTCGATGCTGTTGAGGACGAAGAGCGGGGACTCGGTGAAGCGGAGATTTTTCACCGCTTTCGAAATCTTCCCGTGCTCGATGAGCCACAGCCCATCACGGGTGAGCCCAGTGGAAAGCAGGCTGCCGCCGTCCAGATTGCGAATGTCGGAGAATCGCGTCACGAGGAGCCCGCGTTGCGTGCTGGCGATCATCTCATCGATGGTCGTGGTGCCGCCACTCATTCGGTACCCGGTCATGCCTCGACGCGGTGCGTTCTTGTCGAGATACGTAATCGCGTAATCGCGATTGTACCCCAGATTCGTCAACACACCCTTGTCGAAGAACGTGACCGGCTCCATCCAGGGATCGGGGAGGATGCCGAGCCGCGGATCGAAGGGGTCGTGATCGATGGTGATGCGCTCGTCGATCACCTTGAGCCCCAGCTTCGTGCGCCACACGGATTGAGGGCCGATGTGCAGCGCGTCATCCACCGCGAGCGCCCACGGGCCGGCGCCGCTTTCTGCGTCGACTCGACCCATCGATGCGACAATGATCTGCATCAGGTTGGCCACCGCCTGCGCCTCGAGGATCACGGTGTAGCGTCCGGGCTCGAGCACCACCGGATTTCTCGACGCCTCGCACTTCTGGATGGCGCGCGCGCCGAGAGTGGTGGGATCGATGCTCTGCCAATCGTAGCTCGAGTGTCCGGCCCACCCGGAGCCCGAACCCTGCTCATCGCGAACGGTCATCGAGCACTGTGCCTGCGTCCACTTGGAGTACGGAACGTCGACATCAGCGTAAGGACCCGTCGGACGCTCCGAGCTCGCGCGCATCGTCGTTCCCGCGTGCGTCTCGATGTAACCCGCGGACAGATATCCCTTCGCCTCGGCAGGGTCGATGACGGCGCGAGCAATCTCTCCACGCGTCTCCGCGGTCAGATTGTAGCTCGAGTCGCTCCAGATCGCGGTCTTGGGCCACGTGGCGATCGGATGTGGTGGAAGCCCTGGAGTCGGCCGCATCGGCCGATGCTCCGCGGCCGCGTTCCGCTCAGCGGAGCGCACCGCCGCCTCGAGCGATTCATCGTCGAACTGATTGGTGGCTGCCTGCCCTGAACCCTTGTCGGGAACCAGGCGATGGATTTCGATCTGTACGTCCCGCCGCTCGCTCCCGAGGCTCACACGATTGCGCGCCCAGCGAAGCTCGCCGCTCGTCCAGCTCCCGATTTGGACCTGCGTTTCGCCACCGCCGCGCGCAAAGGCGAAGATGCGCCGCGCAATGGCGTCGCACTCTTCCTTCGTGAGGATTCGCTCCTCGCCGGCGAGAAGGCGCTTTGGTTCCGCGCGACGTCCACTCGCCATGCCGCTACTCGTCTTGCGAACTTTCATGCTTTCCTCAGTGGATCGATGATCGTCAGGTCTTTCACCATGGCGGCGGGCGCGGTCACGCTGTGATGGTACTCCTGGGTCGGTTCCCCTTTCGAGATCTTCATCCCGTATCGGCGCAGCCCCTCCTCGCCCCCGAGCGCCTGGAGCGACTTCCACAGGTCGGTCGCGCGGAAGAGAAATCCGCCTGCCAGCCGCGCCACGCGCTTTCCCTGCTTCACCTCGTAAAGCCGTCCTCCCCCGAGTCCGCTCGAATGCTGGAAGTCGAGATCGACCTGCCCCGACTTCACGGCGATTCCACGCTCCATTCCACTCACGAGTATCCCGAAATCCTTCGCGTCTCGCCCCGGGGCGAGCGTGAGGTTGGGCGTGTGCTGCAGCTGCGCGTACACCGCCGAAGGCGCCGCCGCACAGCCGTGCGAGCGCACGGAGAGGCCGTGTTTCGTGTAGGCTGCTTCGAGCCATCGCGCGCTCTCGCGCGTGGTCTGGAAGTCCGCGAGCACGCCGTCTTTCACGAGTGTGAATGCGTCGGGGGCAACACCCTCGTCATCCCACTTCACCGTGCCAACGGCGCCGGGCTCTGATCGCTCGGCCGTCACGTTGAGCGAAGATGCGCCAGCCTGATAACTCCCGAGCATGGTGCTTGGGTCGTTCAGATAGCTCGTGCCGCCGGCATTCGCTTCGTAACCCAGGGCGCGATCGAGCTCGGTGGCGCGGCCGAGAGTCTCATCGACGATGTTGGCAACCGTGAGCGGATCGAAGACGGCTGCGTAACGGCCGACCTCCACCGGTTTCACCGGCATGAGGAGGTCCTCCTTCAGCTCCTCGAGCGCTCGGTCGATCTCCTCGTAGATCGTGTGGTCGCGTACGCGTGGAATTCGGTCGGCCGCGTACAACTCCCAGCCCATGCCGGCAGGCGTGAGGCACTCCAGCGCGAATCCACCTCGCTGTCCGCGCTCGAGTTGGCGCTCGAACTGAAAGGCACCTTCGATGCGGTGGCATCGCTGCGTGCAGTAGCTTCCGGCGGTCGATGCGAACGCTCTCTCCTGTACGACGGCGCCGGCAGTATTCGCGAGCAGCCGCGTATTCGGTGTACGATCCAGGTGGAAAGACAGGCTTTCGAGAAAGTCGTTGATCTCGAATGGAGAGGTTTCGAAGGGGTCGATGGCGACCGGCATCTCCCAGTGTCCGTCAGCGATCACCGGTGTGGGCGCGAGGTCGACCGCGCGCGATTTGCCGAGCGCATTCGTTTTGGCCTGGTGCACCGCCTCGCGCGCGAGGCGGGCCATCTCGTCGGGCGTCCACACAGGGCTTGATGCGAAGCCCCAGTACCCGTTCACCAGCGCGCGCACGCCTACGAGCATGCTCTCGACATCATCGATGTGCGAATTGATGCCGAACGTACGCACTCGATCGTGGGTGAGGCGGACGTCGGCGTAGCTCGCACCAGCGCCACGTGCTGCGTCGAGCGCGCGCGCGGCGAGAGACTTGAGGTTCGGGTCCTCGATCGGCGGCAGTGGCTCGAGCGTCGAGCCGAGCTGCGCGAGGAGCGGTCGCGGGAGGGCGGCCACCGCGGCCGCGACGGCGCCGACCTTCAACCCTGATTGCAATAGAGTACGTCGTGTGATCGACATTAATTCACAGAGATGAGAGAGCGCTCGGGCGCACCATGAGCGGTGCTCCCGGATTACCGGACGATGATCGTCCCTTGGGTATCGAAGGTCGTGCTGTGGTAGTTGTAGCTCCCCGGCACGGGGAACATGCGCGCCACGAAAATGCCGTTCTCATCGGGCGCGCTGAACGGCGGAATGTTGCCGCTCCCACTTGGCGCCAAGGGCGACTCTGCCACGTCGGCGGGATCATCGAAGACGACATCGAGTTCCCGATTCGGCGTTTGGGTAAAGAAGAGCACCGTCGCCCCCGCACTTACCTCGATCGTCCCCGGCTCCCATCGCAGGACTGGCGTCGTGCTCCCCGCCGGCGTGAATGGATTCGCCGCCACGAGACCGATGAGCGGAGGCGTGATGGTGAGCACGAGCGAGTCACTCATCGACACGCCGTACGCCGTCGTGGAAGCCCGGATTTTCACGGTGCCCGGGCGTATGCCGGTGACGATGCCGGTGGCGGGGTCCACTGTCGCCACGGTCGGATCAGCGGTCGAGAAGAAAACCGGAATACCATCGATCGGTGTCGCGCTGGCGTCCGCAGCCTGCGGCAGGATCTGCTTGAGACCGAACAAGCCGAAGGCATCGAGCGCTGCGGTCTTCGCGCTGTCGCCCGGAAGTGGCTGAATCGAGAAGCTCGCAAGAACGGGCGGCGGCGTAACGTCGTTCACGTTCACGTACGCCGTGTCCTTGTGGGTCAGATTTCCGTCGGTGAGCGTGGCGATCACCTGCACGCCGGTGGCCGGAGCGGTCGCCGTGAGCACGCCGTCGGAGGTGATCGTCACGCTCCCGGTGTCGCTCAAGCTGAACGTCGCATGCCCGGCACCGTCGAGCGGCTGCCCCTGTGCATTCAGTGCCGCCGCGGCCAGCTGGATGGTGTTTGACGGCGCGGTCATCGACAGCGCGATCGCGTGATGGTCGAGCACGAGCGAAGCGTACAGTCGGCCGCTCCCGGTGGGCTTCGGAACGGTGATGTAGTCAGTGCCGCACGCCAGCGCGAACATGGTGCACGTTGCGCCAAGGAACACCGCACGTGCACGCGCAGATGTCATCACGAGTCGTCTCTCATGGTTCACGATTGATGCAGCCGGTGAACAGGGGATTCAGGCGCTCCTGCGGGGGAATGGGCGCCGTCACGTCGTTGCCGTACGCACTCAGTCCACCCTGATAGAATCCCGTCGGATACACGTTCTCTTGCCGCCGATGATACTGGCGGATCAGCCGCCGCAGATCGCCGTCGCGATGCCCTGTGACGAAGAGCCAGAAAGCGCGCTCACGGAAAAGCAGATCGACGCGCGCATCCGCGGTCCCCGGATCGGCGAGCGGCGCGAGTCCGGCCACGCCCCCGCCGCCGGCGTGCCAGAGCGTGTCGCTCGCTTGCACGTCGAAGGTGCCGTCCGTGCGCAGCGCGTTGAGCGTGGTGAGCCAGCTTGCGTCCGACGTCTGCAGCGCGGCCTCGGCCTGGATGAGGCGCGCTTCCACTCCGCTGGCGAGAACGAACGGAGTCACTCCGACATAGGCATCGGGCGTGAAGATCGCCTGCCCCGAGTTGCTCGTTCCCGTCTGATGCGACGACGTGCGCGGGTCGTGGCTCGTGAGGTAGTCCAGCCCGTTCTGCCCCTCGCCGTTCGCGACCGTGACGTGCGCGAGTAACGGCTGGATGCCGTCGACCTGCAACACGCTCCCCTGCCAGTGGATGAGGTGCCCGAAGCGGAAGTCGTCGGGGACGTTTGTCACGGCCTGCGCCGCGCTGGCGTAATCGCCGAGCGCCAGCATCGCGCGGCCCGTGCCCACGGCAGCCAGGTTCACGATGTCCGCACTGTCGGCGCCCAGGATGCGCGCCGTATCGAGGAGCGCGATCGCGTGCTGATACACGTCGGCAGTCGGGCTTCCCGCCTTGTACGTGAAGTCGCCCTGGAAATCGAGAGTGCTGAGCGGAATCCCCGAGCAGAACAGATCCGCTAACGCGATCTCATCGAATGCCGTGTAGGCGTAGAGCTCACCACGGAGTGCTGCCGGCTTGCCGGGCGCGTACTTGGCGAGCGCCCCGATCGCCTCGGCGTCCGACCCGCGACTGTGCTGAATCGCGGAGTAGATGTGGGCGACAGAATCATTCGCGGAATTGATACCGTTCACGGCCGCGAGCTCGGTCAGGATCCGTTCATCGAATGGATCCCCCACCACCCCCACCGGCGGAAGCTCGGCCACGTGCAGCTCGTCGGTGAGAGTGCCGCTCGTGCGGGCGAACTGCACGAACGCAACCCACGCTTCTGCGACTGCAGTGTTGTATCGCGACAGTGCGCCTGCCTCGTTGTTGAACGTGCTCGGATCCTGCGTCCCCGCCGGCAGCGGAGGATTGAGCAGATCGTGGCACGCCGCGAGTGTCGCGATGAGTGCGATGAACGCCGCGCCGACAATTCGCCGGCGTGGTCTCCGCCGGGATTCCGACGCCTTTGCTTCGGTGATCTTCACAGTGGTCTCCGAGCGCTCAGTTGCTGAGGCGGATGCTGAGCGAGAAGGTGCGTGGCTGCGGCAGCTGTCCGGTGTCCACGTTCCCATCGCCCACGAACGCGTTCACGTTTGGATCGAGGCCGCGATAGTTCGTGCGCAGGGCGAGGTTCGAGCCCAGGATGGCCAGCGACATCGAGCGTGCACGAAACGCCGCCGCGATGCGACTGGGCATGGCCACGCTCAGCGAGAACGAGTTGAAGCGGAGCGTGTTCACGGTCTGGATCAGACCGTAGGGCGTCTGGTTCGCGGCGGCGACCGCCGCCTGCGTGGCCAGCGAGGCGTGCGGATCGTTGGCCGCCTGCAGCAGCGCCTGCGCACCGCCCTGATTGAACTGCGTTGCGCCATCCTGATACGTGAAGCCCGCGTTGAGCGTGACGCGTCCGTGAAATAGCCCCACGGTCGTCGCCAACGATGCGTTGTACTTGGGTTGCGGCTGCCCGAGATAGGTGGCGGAGTCGCCGAGCAGCACCTCGGTGGAGTCGATGATTCCGTCCGCGTTCCGGTCCACCCATCCGACGACTGGCTTCGCCCACTGCCCGAACAGAGGATAGCCGGGCACGATGCGCCGCCCGTCGCCGAGGTCGATGGGCAACTGGTCGGCGGCAAGCCGCACGAGCTTGTTCGCGTTCGTGCTGAAGGTGACGTTCACGCGCCAGGTGAACTGCGGCGTGCGCACCGGCTCGAAGCCGAGTCCGACTTCCGCGCCGCGGTCGCTCACCTCTCCGATGTTGACGAACCGACTCCCGCCGCCATCGACGGACGGCGCCACCGGGATGTTCACGATCTCGTCGTGGACGAGCTTCGAGTAGCCGCTGTAGGTAATCGTGATTCGGCTGTCGAACAGATCGGCATCGAAGCCGCCCTCGAGGTCCCTCGCTCGCTCCGGTCGGAGTTTCGTATTCCCGAGCGACATCAGAAACAGCCCGTTGAGAACCGAGTCACCCGTGATCTGGACCTGCGAGCCCGACGAGTAGAGACGGAGCCGATCGGTGAGCCCGGGCTGCACGCCCGCGTCTCCGTATGCGAGGCGTAGCCGCAGCGTGTTGAATACTTTCTTCAGGGGGAAAAACTTTTCGTCGGAGGCCAACCACGATGCCCCCAGCTTGGGGAAGCCGTTGAACGTCGCGTGCTGACCCGAGGTGCTTCCGCCATCGATGCGGAACCCGGGCGAGAGCAGGAGCCGTGGCGTGATCGCGAGCGTGGGCGCCACCCGCCAGCCGATCGTGGTCGTATGCGTGGTACTCTGCCCGGCGTTGCCGAGCGTCTGCGGAGTCTCCACGCCCACCGGGACGAAGAAGGTCGACGCGGTCTCGATCGTGCCGGAGGTGCTGTAGAGATTCATCCCCACTCCGGTGGTCAGTCGCATCCCCCACGGGAGTTTGTTCACAATGTTGGTCCCCACGTCGACCGTTTCGGTCACGATGTGCGACGTCCCAACGGAGAAGTGTCCGGCGCTGTCGATGTCCTGGGTGAGTCCGTGCGGTAGCAACGTCTCATCGTCCCGATTGTCGACGCTCACGCCGACGGTGGCCGTCACGGGCAGCCACGTCCACGGGATCCAGCTCAGATTGGCGGCGTTGGTGAAGTTGAGCGACTTGGAGCGCGCTCGCTCGTAGGCCCCGGGGACGAGCGGCTGGATGCCGAGCTGCGACCGGTCCACGAATTCCCCTTCGAGCGCGCCGATCGCGGATTCGATGCTCGACCGCTGCTGGTCCTGCGAGGTGAGCGAAGACTGGAGCGAGACCGTCCCGGTCGAACCGATGGACGTTGTGAGCTGACTCGAGCCTGCCCACGTCGTGAGTTGGTCGGGGCGCTTCATCCAGCTGGGCGCTGGCGTTCCCTGAAATGTCTGGTATCGCTGAAGGTCGACGTCGGGAAGGCGAAAGAGCCCGATGTCCTGACTCCCGCTTCCCGTCAGCGAATACGTCAGCGCCTGCGAGCCGCCGCTGACGGAGATGGTCGCGTCGGAGCGATGCCCAAGCGCGAAAGGCCGAAGCTGCGCATCGTTGAGCGCCTGGAACGACACGAGGCTGTCCTGGATGCACCGGTAATCGGTGCGCGGACAGAGAATGGGGCCACCGCCCTCAACCAGATGTCCCCATCGATAGAGCACCGCTGGAAACGATCCTGGCAACGTGGAGATCCCCTCCGTGTTCGAGATCTGCCACTGAGGTGGTCCGGGACGTCCCTTCTTCGTTGTGATGACGATGACGCCGTTGGCGGCATCCGAACCGTACAGCGACGCGGCTGATGGTCCCTTGAAGACCTCGATCGTCGCAATGCTGTTGGGATCGATCTGATCGAGTCTCGAGGGAGCGAGATAGTTACGGCTGGCGCTCGGCGACGACAACGCGCTGCTCCTGGTCAGCGCCTCGGAAACGTCGAGCCGGATTCCGTCGACGATGACGATGGGCGCATTGTCGCGCGTGATGCTGCCGATGCCGCGCAGCCGCAGTCTCGATGGATCGCCTGGCACACCCGATGTATGCTGGACGTCCAGCCCCGGAACGCGTCCCTCGAGCAGATCGGTGACGTTGTGGACGGGGGCGACCTTCATCACGGAGTCAGCGTTGATCGTGACGATGTCGTTCGGCAGCTCGAGCCGCCGCTGCGTGCCACTCGCAGTGACGATCACCTCCTGCATCTTCGCGGAATGCAAGCGCATGATGATGTCGAGGCGCGTGGCGGCGTTGTCGATCACGCTGTCGCGCACCACGAAGTTGCGCTCCACCGGGTCGTAGCCGAGGAGCCGTGCGTCGACGAGATACGCGCCGAAGGGGACGCGCATGGCGTAGTAGCCGCTGTCGTTGGTCGTGTATCGCGCGCGCAACCCGCGAATGCTCACCGCGACGCCGGCGAGCGGTTTTTTGGTCGCGGAGTCGCGCACCTGCCCCCACACGCCTCCCCACACGGTGTCGCTGGCCGCATCGGCGCGCGGCCGCGCGTCGCGGATGATCACCACGACGCCTGACTTCTCTCGCGCCACGAAGCCGGTGCCCCGCAGCACCTGGTCGAATGCCTTCCCGAGCTCGACGTCCACGAGGTGGACCGTCACGAGCGAGCTGTCGGACGCGACGTCGTCGCCGTGGACGAGTCCCACACCACCGCTCTGCGCGACGGCGAGAAGCGCATCGGCGAGCGTCACTCGCTTGAGATCGATCGTGATGTGTCGCCGCATCACCGGCACCGAACTCTCCGACGCCGGCTTCGGTGCGGCCGGAGCAACGGCCTGCCCCTTTGCAGTTACCTGTGCCTGCGCGAACAGCGGAACCGTACTGCCCGCCAGCGCGATCACCAGCCGCGCGAATCCCTTCACTGTTGAGCTCCTGCGGCCGAGGTATGTGCGTCGGCTCTCAGCGTGATTGTGTCGCCGCGACGGAGGGCGTGGAGGCCGAGCGCTGCGCCCATGGCGTCCACGAGCGCATCGGCCGACGTCGTCGACACCGACATTGTGACGCGACGCGAGTGGAGCGAAGAATCCTGCAGCACGAATCGCAGATCGTACCAGCGGCCGAGCTGCACGACGACATCGGAGAGCGGCGCGCGGTAAAAGGAGAGGCGTCCCTGCGTCCAGCCGAGGTACTGCCCGACGTCGACGCCGTGCTCCACGCGCGGGACCGGCGCAGTCCCGACGTGCGCGACATCGCCGTGCTCGAGCACCGGACCGCTCGTCGTCGGCTGACCGGTCATCGACACGCGAACGCGTCCCTCGGAGACGACAACGCGCAGTGTGCTGTCGCCAGGATAGTTCGTCACTGCGAACGCGGTGCCCAAATCGCGCACATCACCCTTCGCCGTGTGCACAACGAATGGCCGCAGCGAATCGTGCGTCACGCGGAAGTAGCCTTCACCGTTGAGGCGCACCGCGCGCTCCGTCGTGCCGTACCCCGGCATCACCGTCAGTCGGCTCTCGGGCGCGAGTGACACCGTCGTTCCGTCGCGCAGGCGGACTTCAGCCACCTGGGCGCGCTGGGTGCCGAAGTTGCGCTCGGCCGTTGAATCCACGGCCGCCATTTTGGGAGTTCTCGCGAGCTCGCCGCGCAGTACGAACGCGCCCACCACCGCCAGCATGATCGCCGCGGCAACTCCCAACACTGTCATCCTCTCGCGGACTCTCGAGCGCGCGTGAAGCATCGTAAGTGGAAGCCCGGACCGCGAACGCGCCGGCGACGGTTGCGGCGCGCCAGCGCGCACCGTGAGTCGCTCCCACGCCGCGTTGGTGTCCCACTCCGCGCGATCGAGCACCGAGGCGCGACCGATCAGCCCCAGCTCGAACGCAAGCCGGGCACGCTCGTCATCTTCGGCGATCCAGCGCCGCATCGTCTCGCGCTCCTCCGGCGAGCATTCGCCGGCGGCATATCGCGCGAGGTCCATCCAGTCGTTGTCGTCGATCGTCATGGGATGCTCAGGTCAGCCTACGATGTGAGAGGAACACGTGAGGAACCCGACCCTTACATATCTCGGAGATACGGTGCGAGCTGCTTTCGCAGCAGTTTGAACGCGCGGCCCATGTGGACCTCCACCGTTTTCGTCGAGATCCCCAGCACATCGCCGATCTCGGCGTAGGTGAGGTATTGCTCGCGACTCAAGGCGTAGACTTCGCCGCATCGCCGGGGGAGCAGCGTGATTGCGCGCTTCACCGCGCGCTCGAATTCAGCGAGGGCCACCTCGCGCTCGATCTCGAGCTGCGTGCGCGTGAACAGTGCGATCGTGCCTTCATCGCTCTGCTTTGCTCGCTCCTCGATCTTCTCGCGCCGGCGGTAGTTGAGGGTGGCGTTACGCGCGCAGGTGAAGAGATACGTGCGAACGGAGGTGTGGGCGCTCCAGGTGGCGCGGTGCTCCCACAAATAGAGGAACACTTCCTGGACGAGCTCCTCGGCAACCGCGCGCGAGCCGACCATGCGGCTCACGAACGCGCACAGCGATGGGTAGTGCGCTCGGAAGAGCGCCTCGAACTCGGCATCGTTGCCGATCGTCATAGGCGACGACGGAGCGTACGCTCCAGCGTGTGCATCGGGCTGAGAATTCGACAGCGACATCGCGGGCTCGGGAGGAGGGCGATTCGTGTAGTGAAAGGGCCGCTGGGATGGCCCATGCATCGCAAGGCAAACGGCTCCCGCGATACCCTTACATCACCGTTGCGAGGCCGGTACACACTCGGAACAACCGCCGGTACTCAGGGGCCGGCGTCACGACGACGAGCGTGGGGGCGCGTCATCGCTGCTCCCGTTATCGCGAGAAGGTACGCGCATTCGGCTCATCGTGCGAGAGAGAGATCACGGTGCGCGCGCGTAGGGGAGCAGGAACACTTGAGGGTCCTACATTTGACTCCCCTCCGGACATTCCCGATGCGTCGTGTTGTGCTGCTCTCCACCGCCCTGTGTGCGATCACGGTTTCCGCGCTTCCCGCGCAGAACGTCGCCGCGCACATCGCCGCCGGCGATTCCGCGTACGCCGCGCTCCACGATCCCGACGCGCTGCGGCACTACCTCGCCGCGCTTGCCGTCGACTCGTCGAGCACAGACGCGCTCTGGCGCGCCTCGCGCACCGAGTCCGAGCTCGCCGAATACGATTCGGTTCCTGAGCACGCGGCCTCGCTGCGCACCAGCGCCGAGCGCCACGCCAGAGCCGCCGTGAGCAAGGCGCCGAAGAACGCGGAGGCGCACTTCGCCCTTGCCGCGGCGCTCGGCCGCACGGCGCTCACGATCGAGACGTACGAACGGCTGCCGTACGCCACCGAGATCCACAAGGAAGTCGAAACATGCGTCGCGCTCGCGCCGAAGCATGCGGGGTGCCTCCACGTCCTCGCGCTCTGGGACGCGGAGTACATGAGACTCGGCTCCTTCACGCGCGACATGGCCAACTCGATGTCAGGCGGAAAGCTCTTCACGACCGCTACGTGGGAGGACGCCGAGAGCAATCTCCGCGCGGCGATCAAGCTCGAGCCACAGCGCGCGATTCATCACCTCGATCTCGCGCGAATTCTGGCCGACCAGGGAAAGAAGGATTCGGCGCGCGTCGAGCTGCAGGCGACCATCGACGCGCCGAACCGCGACTACAACGATGCGCACTATCGCGCAGATGCGACGGCGGCGATGGCTGGGCTTACGGGTGCATCACCGGTAAATGGCGCGAAGGACGCAGGAGGAGGACGGCCTTAGGGGCTGACAGCGCCAGCGGCCTTCGCGCCAATCGTTCAGATGTAACTCACCCGCGCAGCGCCGCTTCGATAGTAGCAACATCGATCTTTTTCATCTGCATCATCGCATCGAATGCGCGCTTGGCGGCGGCGGGATCCGGATTGGCGATCGCTTTCGTGAGGACGACCGGCGTGATCTGCCAGGACAATCCCCATTTGTCCTTGCACCAGCCGCACGCGCTCTCCTCACCGCCGTTGCCGACAATCGCATTCCAATAGCGATCCGTTTCGGCCTGGTCAGCGGTAGCGACCTGAAATGAGAACGCTTCACTCTGCTTGAACGTCGGCCCTCCGTTGAGCCCGACACACGGAATGCCCATGACTGAAAACTCGACGGTCAACACGTCTCCTTTCTTTCCCGACGGAAAGTCGCCTGGTGCGCGGTACACCGTGCCAACGGACGAATTGGGAAAGGTCTTCGCGTAGAACCGCGCTGCGTCCTCGGCGTCACGATCGTACCAGAGGCAAATGGTGTTCTTGGCTGGCTGAGCCATGCGACGTCTCCGAAAAGGGTGCCGTCGTCATCGTTGGCAAGACTCGTACGACGACGTTGCGCGGCCCCGTGCGTCACGCGCGGCGTCTTCTCAGGCCGTCGGGATCGTCTCCACCCGCTCGGCGCGCCCGCCCAGCAGCCGAGCGATGACGGTGATGACCAGCACGAGCAGAATGAGCAGCACGCTGTAGGCGGCCGCGGTGCCGAACGAGAGATTGCGCAGCTGCGCGAGGATCTCCATCGAGATCGGCCGGTTGGCGTGCGTGTAGAGCACGATCGACGCGACGAACTCGCCCACCGCCGTGATCGCCGCGAGTGTTGCGCCGGCGGCGAGCCCTGGGCGCGCGGCGGGGATCACGACGCGGCGCATCGCGAGCCACCAGCTGGCGCCCAGCCCGCGCGCGGCGTCCTCGAGCGATGGATCCATCTGCCGAAGAGAGCCCTCGACGGCGCTCGTCACGAGCGGGATGCCGCGTACGAAATACGCGAGCGGCAGAATCCAGAAGGTGCCGACGAGCAGCAGTCGCAGCTGCGCAGGCGCGCTTCGATCGAAGGTCGACGCGAGCCCGATCGCGATCGCCGTCGCGGGGATTGCCCACGGGAGCACGACGAGAAGCTGTAGCAGCCCGCGTCCCGCGAAGCGCCGGCGCACGATCAGATATGCGGCGACGAAGCAGACGACGATGTTCGCGACCGTCGCGATCACCGCCATCGAGATGCTGTTGCGCACCGGCAGCCAGAGCTGCGGATCGTGCGCGAGGCGCGTGAAGTTCTCGAGCGTGTACTGCGGCGGGAGCACCTGCGTCGTCCACGCGCCGTCGCGCGCGAAGGCGACGAGCACGATCATCGCGTGCGGGAGAATGAGCACGCACACGAGCGCGGCAGCGATGAGCGGCGCCATGCGCGCGAGCGGCCCGCGCAGCGTGATACGCGTGTTGCTCCCCTTCCCCGTGAGCGCGTACGTGCGGCGGCGCTCGAACCAGCGGAGCAGCAAGAGCGCGGCGACGGCCGCGATGGCGAGCACCGTCGTCTCGACGTACGCCATCCCCATCGCGCCATTGAGCTTCGACGCGACGATCTGCGTCGACAGCACGCGCAGCCCGCCGCCGAAGATGTACGGCGCGGAGAACGAGCCGAGCGCGCTCATGAAAACGAGAAGCATCGAGCCGGCGAGTGCGGGCGTGACGAGCGGCAGCGTCACCTTGCGCAGGCGAAACGACGTCGAGGCACCGAGCCCGGCGGCGGCTTCATCGAGCGTACCGTCCAGGCGCTCGAGCCCCGCCGAGACGAAGAGGAAGACGTAGACGTACATCGTGTACGCGTGCACGAAGATGATCGCCCACACGCCCGTGAGTCGCCACGGCGGCTCGGAGAGGTGGAGTCCTCGTTGAACGGCTCGCGTGACGACGCCGCTCTCGCCGTACAGAAAGAGAAATGCGATGACGCCGACGAGCGGCGGCAGTGCCGCCGGGAGCGTCGCGACGGCCTGCAGAAATCGTCGCCCGCGAAACTCGACGCGACTGAGCACGAACGCGAGTGGAACTCCCACCGCGGCCGCGCCGATCACCGATCCGACGGAGACGACGAGCGTCGTCCACAGCGCTTCGCGATCGCTCGGGCTGTTCGCGAACTCGCGCCAGTAGCCGAGTCCGTGCTCGAAGGAGCCGGCGATGATCGTGACGTTGGGATAGACGACGCACCAGAGCAGGAGCCCGAGCACGGGAGCCGCGAGCGCCCAGGAGACGCGCTGGTCGGCTTTGATCTTCACGATGAAGTCTTCATGGTGAGATCTTCATGACGCGCTCTTCACGGCGCCACGACGGGCACAGGCTCGCGCACCACACGCACCGACACCTTGTCCCCTTCGCGCACGTCGCGATCGGTGCTCTGCAGCTCGACCTCGGTGCGCTCGTCCACGCGCACGCGGTAGACGAGCTGCGTACCGGCAAAGCGGCGGTCGGTGACGACGCCGTGCCAGCCGGCGCCATCCTTCACGAACGCCAGCGCGTCGGGGCGGAGCACCGCGAGCACGTTGCGCGCATCCCCAAGCGTGGAGGGCGCGCGCGCCGCGAGCGTTGTCGCCGCGCCGGCGACCTGCATCGTCACGCTCGTTCCGTCGAAGGTGCCGGGGACGAACGTCGCGCGCCCGATGAACTCCGCCACGCTGCGCGACACCGGATTGTCGTGCAGCTCCTCCGGCGCGCCCAGCTGCAGCAGGCGTCCATTTTCCATGAGCGCGACGCGATCGGCGACGGCGAATGCATCCTCCTGATCGTGCGTCACGAAGAGCGCGGTGAGGCCGAGCCGGCGCAGCGTAGCACGGAGCTCGTTGCGGGTGCTGCGGCGCAGATTCGGATCGAGATTCGAAAGCGGCTCGTCGAGGAGCAACACCGGCGGCTCGATCACGAGCGCGCGGGCGAGCGCGACGCGCTGCTGCTCGCCGCCCGAGAGCGACTGGATCGCGCGCGGAGCCGCGCCATCGAGCCCGACGTTCGCGAGCGCCACCGCCGCGCGCGCGCTGCGCTCCGCCTTCGAGACGCCGCGCGCCTCGAGCCCGAACGCGACGTTCTGTCCGACGGTCATGTGCGGAAAGAGCGCATAGTGCTGAAAGACCATCCCGAAGCCGCGCACGCGAGGCGCGCGCGTCGTGATGTCCTTCCCCTCGAGCCAGACTTTCCCCGAGTCCGGCGGCTCGTAGCCGGCGACCATGCGCAGCGTCGTCGTCTTGCCGCTGCCGCTCGCGCCCATGAGCGCCACGAGCTCGCCGCTCGCGATCTCGAGCGACAGCTCGTTAACGGCGAGCTTCTCCCGGAATCGGCGCGTGAGCTTGTCGAGCGAGAGCCGCGCCGCGCCGCTCATCAGCTCTTCTTGCTGCGGTTGCGGATGTTTGCGTCCCAGTAGCGCATCCACTCGTCGAGATGCTTCGCGAGGAGCGCCCGGTCGAGCGGCATCGGCTTGATGTTCGTCTTCGCGTCCCGCACCCACTGCGGGAGCGAATCGAGCGGAATGTCCGCACGCGCGGGAATGCGATAGAACTTCTGCGACGCGGCCTCGAGCGCCGCCGGCGTGGTCACGAACTCGTAGAACTTCCGCGCGATGTCCGCGTGCTTCGTCCCCTTCACGATCGCGATCGCATCGACCAGCACCGGTGTGCCGCTACTCGGAATCACGTAGTGCACCGGGATGTTGAAGCGGCCGCGCAGCGAGGCGATGTCGGGCATGTCGTAGAGCGAGATCAGCCCCTCCTGTCGCCCGAGCTTCTGATAGAGCACGCCGGGATCGAGCGCGTACTCCTTCGTGTTCGCATCGAGCTTGCGGAGCCACGCGTATCCCGAGTCCGGCGTTCCCGCCGTACCCATCCCGCGCACGATCATCGCGCCGAAAATCGCGCGCATCGTCCCACTCGGCAACGGATCGCGGATGATCACCTTTCCCTTCCACTTCGGATCGAGCACGTCGTCCCAATCCTTCGGTGCGTCCGCCGCCTTCACCGCATCGCTGTTGTACGCGATCACTTCCGGCGTGAGATACGTCCCATACCAGAGATCGGAATCGCCCTTCGCCTCGCTCGGCACGTCGGCAGCCCACGTGGGCTTGTACGCGCTGAGCAGCCCCGCGGCCGCCGCGCGATCGAACACCTCGGTGGGCGCGCCGAACCACACGTCGGCCTGCGGATTCGCAGCCTCGCTGCGCAGGCGGTCGAGGACGTCCTGCGAGCCCATGTCCACCCACTGCACGTCGACGGTGGGATTCGCCTTCTCGAACGCCGCTTCGTAGTACTCGAGCAGATCCTTGCCGTGCGGCGAATACACGGTGAGCACGGTGCGTCCGTCGCCGCCGCACGCTGCGAGCGCGAACGCAAGCGCGACGCCTGCAATTGCGCGCGCGCGACTCACATTCACGGCGACACCGCGTGCGCGGCCGCGGTAGGCGAGGTGGTCGGAGGGCCGAGCAGGTTCACGAAAATGCGCGCCGCGCCTGGATTGCCGGCGGGGAGCTGCCGGAAAAACGCGAGCGTCGTGTAGATGTAGCTGCCGCGTCCCACCGACGCGCGCAGAATGCCGCCCGGATTCGGTTGCTCGCCAGGATCGTTCGTCGCGATCATCGTCGCGTAGTGCGAGTCGATCGTCGACGGCATGTAGAGCGCGCGATCCTGCACCCAGTTCTTCCAATCCGCATCGGTGATGCGATTCGGCGCGTTGAGCAGTGGATCGTTCGGCGCGAGCACCGTGATCGGCGACGCCTCGTCCGTCACGCGCGCCGCAGGCGACGTGAGTGCGATCGGATACGGCATCATCCCGGGCTGCGCCATCTCGCCCTGCCCGTACTGCACGACCATCGTGCCGCCCCGGCTCACCCAGTCGAAGAGCCGCTGGTTCTGCGCCGCGAGCGCGGGATCCGATTCGTACGCGCGCGTGCCGATCACCACCGTCGTGAAGCGCGAGAGATCCGCCGCCGCGAGCGCGTGCGCGTCGAGCACCGTCACCGGCACGCCGAGCTCGGCGAGCATCGCGGCGCTGTTGTCGCCGACACCCTGCACGTAGGCGACGCTCACGCCGTGCGGAAGCTGCGCGTCGACGGCCTCGATCGCCATCGTCGCCGGGCGCACGATCGTCTGTGGGCGGATGTGCGCGTACTGAATCGGGATGTAGCCGCTGTCATACACGTGCTTGTCGCTCTCCGCCACCGCCGTGATCACGTGACGCCCGGCAGGAAGCGATCCGCGCACGCGAAAAGAAAGCATCTGCGCGACGCCGTTCCCCGCGAGTGAGATGGTGCGCGAGAGCGTGTCCGCCTGCAGCCCCTGCGGGAGATCGAGCCGCACGCTCACGTCGCGCGCACTCTCGTGCGCCGACCGCAGCGTGACGCGCACTTCACGATCGATCGGCGCGTTCGCGCGCGCGTAGCCGACCTGGCGATCGAGCGTCACCGAGATCGCAGGGACGATCGCGAGGGGGTGCTGCTCCTCGCCGCGCGCGGGATTCGCGACGCGCAGCACGAGCGGCGCGCGCAGCGCCGTGCCGTCCGCGAGATAGACGATCGCGTACGCCGTGCCCGACGCGCTCGACTCGGCGGTCTGCGTGCTCACCGGCGATGCGAAGAGATCGCCGGTGCGCGCGGGCGTGAGCCACCACGGAGCCGTGAGGGCAGCGCCGCGAACGTTGAACACCCAGCTGCTCGCGCTGTCGCGCGCGAGGGCGCGCACAGCCCCGCGCGCCGGCGTCGCGGGAGTGCTGGAGATCGCGCTGCCGCCCAACGTCACGGAGTCGATCGACAGACTCGGCGTACCGCGGTTGTACACCGTCACCGTGGCCGTCGTGGAGTCTCCAAGCGCGAGGGCATCGCGCGGAACCGTCGCCTCGATGCCAATGCCCGTCGCCATCGCGGTGATGCTGTCGGCTTCGTCGCGCAGATCCGCGAGCGATGCATCCACGTCGCTCGAGGCGCCCGACGAGACCGAGCGCGCGAGTCGCTCCACGCGCTCGAGCGCCGGCAGCAGTGCGACCGGGCGCATCGGCTCGTAGCGCGCGCCAATCGACGCCAGCGCTGCCGCGAGCGAGTCCACGCGCGGCCGCTGGGCTGCACTCACCTCTGCGCGCAATCTGCGATATGTCGTATCGATACCATCGAAGATGGAGCGCTCTTTGGTGGGATCCTTGGGCGCCGGCGCGCGCGAGTCCTCGCGACGCACCGATCCCGGGATGTATCCCTTGCGCTGCAACGACCCCTGCCCCTGCGACTGATGCTGCGAGCGACTCTCGCTCGCGATCTGCGCGAAGCTTCTGCCGAGCAGGGGGCTGTATTCACCCGCGTTGTACTGGAAGGTCGCGCCCGCGCCCGCCCAATACGAAGTCGTGCGATAGAACTTGAGCGGCGTCCATGGTGCGAGCCCCTTGGTCGCGCTCGCCGGGAACTTCGCCGCGTCGCCCGCCGCATCGTACGCCTCGCGCGCGAGAATCCCCGACACCTGATGATGCCCGTGCCCGTCGCGCGGCGTGCCAGAAAAAACGGCGATGATGATCTGCGGCTTGAATGCGCGCACCACCGTCACCACATCGGTGAGCAGTGTGTCGTGCGGCCAATGCTTGAAGGTTTCCGCCGCGCTCTTCGAGAAGCCGAAGTCGTACGCGCGCGTGAAGTACTGCTGCGCGCCATCGACGCGCCGCGCCGCGAGCAGCTCCTCCGTGCGGATGACGCCGAGCGCCTCGCCGAGCTCGTTGCCGATGAGATTCTGGCCGCCGTCGCCGCGTGTGAGCGAGAGGTACGCGACGTCCGCGTGCCGCCCCTTCGCGAGCCAGGTGAGGAGCCGATTGTCCTCGTCGTCCGGATGCGCGCCGATGACGAGCACACGCACCGACACCGGAAGTCCCGCGAGCGCATCTCCCAGCGCCGTCGCGCCGCGCTCCTGAGCTGTGCAGGGACGCGGCGCGAGTACGGCAGCGGCAAAGAGAGCGAACAACCCCGCTCGCGCCCTCACGGGGAGGAGTCGGAGCGCGAGATCACAGTTGAACGAGTCATGCGCGATGAACGCTCAGCGCGCCCCGGATGTTGCACGCGCCGAGCCGCGCTTGCTCGCGACCGGCGCCAGCGTCTCCGCCACGAGCTTCGCCTGCTGCTCGGCGTGCGGCGCCGCGTACCCCTCGGCCGGGCTCGCGCGCTCGGGGCGTCCGATGTAGCGGATCGTCATCGCGTTCCCCACCGCACCGCGCAGGCGCGGCGAGACGAAGCTCCACGCACCCATGTTCTTCGGCTCTTCCTGCGTCCACACGACCTCGTCGATCTCAGTGTAGCGCTCGAGCACCGCGGTGATCTCCTCGTGCGGCCACGGATACAGCTCATCCACGCGCACGATCGCCAGGTGCTCGCGGCTCGCGCCGCCCGCCTCGATCCCGGCCATCAGATCATAGTAGATCTTGCCCGTGCACAGCACGAGACGACGCACCTTCGAGGCATTCTTCGCCGCCTTCGCATCGTCGATCACCGGCTGGAACGATCCGGAGACGAGATCCGCGAGATGCGACGCCGCCGCCGGAAGTCGCAGAAGACTCTTCGGCTGCATCAGCACGAGCGGGCGCCGCTGCGTGCTCAGGGCCTGGCGGCGCAGAATATGGAAGTACTGCGCGGGCGTGGACGGATAGGCCACGCGCATGTTGTTCTCCGCGCACATCTGCAGGAAGCGCTCGAGACGCGCGCTCGAGTGCTCGGGCCCCTGCCCCTCGTAGCCGTGCGGCAGCAGCATCACGACACCCGAGTCCTGCCCCCACTTCGCGCCGTCCGACGAGATGAACTGATCGATGATGCACTGGGCGACGTTCGCGAAGTCGCCGAACTGCGCCTCCCAGAGCACGAGCGAGTCGCGCGATGCCACGCTGTAGCCGTACTCGAAGGCGAGTACCGCGACCTCGGACAGCGGCGAGTTGTAGATCTCGAAATGCGCCGCGTCTTCGGACAGATGCTGCAGCGGCGTGTACGTCTTCCCCGTCTCGTGATCGTGCAGCACGGCCTGGCGATGCGAGAACGTGCCGCGCTCCACATCCTGACCGCTGATGCGCACGGACGTGCCGCTCGTGAGCATCGAGGCCCACGCGAGCGCCTCGGCGTGCCCCCAATCGATGCCGCCCTCGGAGGCGAGCGCCGGGCGACGACGCTCGAGCACGCGCGCGAGCTTCGGCAGCGGATGGAAATCCGATGGCCAGCTCAGCATGCGCTCGTTCAGCGCGATGAGCTGCTCCGCGGGGAGCGCGGTGATGACGGGCGTGGCTGCTTGCGAGGCGCCCGCATCGGTCGGGTCGGCGTCGATTGTCGTCTTCGCCTTCACCTGCGCGTGGATCGTCTCGAGCTGCTTCTCGATCTCGGCGTCGAGACGCTCCATCGCGCCAGGCTCGATCACCCCTTCGGTAGTGAGCCGCTGTCCCCACAGCTCGCGCGCGGTGGGGTGTGCCTTGATCGTCGCATAGAGCATCGGCTGCGTGTACGACGGCTCGTCGGCCTCGTTGTGTCCCTGGCGACGATAGCCGACCTGGTCGATCAGAAAGTCCTTGCCGAAGCGCTCACGGTACGCGAGGCCGAGCCACACCGATGCGATGCTCGCCTCGGCGTCGTCGCCATTCACGTGGAGGATCGGAACCTCGAAGCCCTTCGCGAGATCGCTCGCGTAGTGCGTCGAGCGCCCTTCCTGTGGATCGGTGGTGAAGCCGATCTGGTTGTTGACGATGATGTGCAGCGTGCCGCCCGTGCGATATCCGCGCAAGTTGGAGAGGTTGAACGTCTCCGCGACCACGCCCTCGCCCGGGAACGCCGCGTCGCCGTGAATCGCGATCGGGAGCACGCTCGACTCGTCGAGTACGCGGAGCGTGCCCGGCACGCGCTGCTGCGCGCGCGCGACGCCCTCGAGCACCGGATTCACCATCTCGAGGTGACTCGGGTTCGGCATGAGCGACACGTGCACGCGCTCGCCATCCTTGCGCTCACGATCGGTCTCGGCGCCGAGGTGGTACTTCACGTCGCCCGTGTCGGTGGCGGCGTTGGCGGCGTACTTCCCTTCGAACTCCTCGAACACCGCGCTCACGGGCTTGTCGAGCACGTGCGTGAGGACGTTGATGCGACCGCGATGCGCCATCGCCATCACGACCTCGCGCGCGCCCGCCGCAGCCGCGCCCTCGATGGCCGCCTCGAGCATCGGGACGAGCGTGTCGTTCCCTTCGATGGAGAAGCGCCGGTAGCCCTGGTAGGCGCGGCCGAGGAAGCGCTCGAGTCCGTCAACCTGCGTGAGGCGGCGAAGCACGGCGCGCTTCTCTTCGTCGGAGAGCGTGCGGCGCATCTCGCCTTCCTCGATCACCTGACGGAACCACGCGCGCTCGACGTCGCGCTCGATGTGCTCGAACTCGAAGCCGATCGAGGCGGAGTAGACTCCGCGCAGACGCGCGACGGCATCGGCAGCGGTCGCGTCCTTGTCGAAGCCGAGCGCGGAGCCCGGGATCGTCGCGAGATCAGCCTCGGTTATGCCATGGAATTCGGCCTGGAGCTCGGCGGCGCCTGCCGGCGGCGAGCCCAACGGGTCGATCTGAACGGCGAGATGGCCGTACTGGCGAATGGCTTGAACGAGTGCCGCGGCGCCAGCGATCTTGCGTAAGTACGCTGGATCGGAAGCCGCGGGGGCGGCGCCCCCTCGAAGCAGGGCGGCCATGGCGAAGAACTGACGCCAGGACTCGTCGACGGAATTCGGATCGCGCTCGAAACGCTCCTGCATTTCGGCCACGTATCCGTCATTAAAGGCGGAGATGATTGGCAGAACGGTCATACCTGTAATGTAACGTCGCTCCCTCGCCCACGCCCGTTACCCGTGCCGGGCCGTCTTCGTCTTTGGGGAACAGAGAGCGTGCGTCCGTCGGGCTGCACATAGACCTATTGTTCCGGGAGGAACAACAATGCGCGTCAGTGGAAAAAAGGGTTTTACCCTGATCGAACTTCTTATCGTCGTCGTCATCATCGGCATTTTGGCCGCGATCGCGATTCCGAAGTTCGCGAGCACGAAGGAGAAGGCGTATCTCGCCTCCGAGAAGTCGGATCTGCGCAACCTCGCCACGTCTGAAGAGGCCTATTTCTCCGGCAACCAGACGTACAGCACGGACCTGAGCGCGTTGAACTTCACGACGTCGCAGGGCGTGACGATTTCGAACATGGCCGCGGATGCGAAGGGCTGGAAGGGCACGTCGAGTCACCAGGCGACGACGAAGCAGTGCTATGCCGGCTTCGGCAGCCAGGCTGCTGCGACGACCCTCGACGGTATCATCACCTGCGATCCGTGATTCTGCGGTAGGCGCACGTATGTTCCTCCATGTTCGGGTCAGGCAGATGCCTGACCCGAACGTGTTTTCTCCCTCCACTGTGACATGAGCTCCGCACCACCTCCCCCCTCCGGCGCCACGACGGGCTGGCGCAGGATCTTCACCGCCGAGCGTGTCGCGCTGTTTCTGCTGATTCTCGCGGCGGCGCTGCCGTACCTCTCGTCACTCACCTTCGGCTTCGTCTACGATGACCTCGGCGTCATCGTGGAGGTGCCGTCGCGCCACACGTGGCTCGGCGTGGCGCAGGCGTGGGTGCAGAGCTACTGGGGGAATCCGGAGACGGGACTCTACCGCCCGGTCGCGCAATTCATGTACGCGCTGCTCTGGAACGTGGGCGGCGGCAAGCCGTGGATCTTCCATCTGTATGCGATCGTGATCCACGTAGCGACCACGCTCGGGCTGTGGTGGCTGCTCTCGCGCGCGACGAATCGCTGGGCGGCGTTCTTCGGCGCGCTGCTGTTCGCGCTGGATCCGGTGCACGTCGAGGCGGTGGCGAACATCGTGAACTCGAGCGAGGTGCTGGTCGCGCTCTTCGGCATCGCGTGCATCGGGATCGTGTTGCGCGCGTCGATGCGAAGCGGTGGCGGAGTGGAGATCGGGTGGAAGCCGGCGCTGCTCGCCGCCGGTGCGTATGCGCTCGCGATCGGCGCGAAGGAGAGCGGCGCGGGGATTCCGGCCATCGCGTTCCTGTGCCTGTGGGGATGGCGAGCTGCGGACTCGGCCAAGCGGCCGACCTTTCGCGCGGTGCTCGTGGGCGGCTGGCGCGTGTGGGCGCTGTGCACCGTCGCGCTCATCGGAGTCGTGACCGCGCGCTACTTCGTGCTCGGCGGACTCACGGTGAGTCAGCACTGGGTGACGCACGAGGTGCGCAACTTCACGTTCGCGCCGCGCTTCTGGACGATGACGGCGGCGTGGCCGCTGATTGGCCGGCTGTTGGTGTGGCCGAGCAAGCTACGGATGCACTACGGATCCGACATCGTGATTCCGCTGACGGAGCCGACGATCTGGGCGGTGCTCTCGCTGGCGACGGCGGCGCTCATCGTGGTGGCGGCAGCGGTGCTCGCGTGGCGCGGCGACCGTCGCCCGCTCGTGGCGATCGCGTGGGTGGTGATCGCATTCCTGCCGGCGTCGAATCTGTTGGTGCCCACGGGGCAGCTGCTGGCGGAGCGCACGTTGTACCTCCCCACCGTCGGCGTGGCGCTGTTGGCGGCGTGGGCGATCAATGCGGTGTACGGGTGGGTGCACGCCGTGAGCGGGACGTTCGTGGCGCGGCTGGCGACGGGGGTGCCACTCACGGCGGTGGCGATCGGCGCGCTGCTCGTGACGTATCCGGAAGTGCTGCCGTGGCAGACGAACTACACGCTCTTTCTGCACGGGATCGAGCAGGCGCCGCTCGCGTCTCGTCCCTGGCAGCTGATGGGCGATCTCTACGCGAACCAGGGCGATCATCAGAAGGCGATCAAGTATCTCCAGCGCGCGCACTATCTCGAGCCGGCGAACGACAACATCGTCTTCTTCTACTCCGAGCAGCTGCACGCGATCGGCGCGTACGAGGGCGAGCTCGCGCTGCTGCGCGATGCGACGAAGGAGAATGCGACGTCGGAGCAGACGTGGGTGATGTATCTCGTCGCGCTGGGAACGAGGCGCGGCCCGGACTCCGTGCTCGCGGAGCTCGCGCGCGTGCCCGCGCACGATTCCACGAGCCTCAACTGGCACGCGGTGATGAAGGGCGAGGCATTCTACAACAAGGACATGCCCGACTCATCGATCGCGACGTACCGGGAGGCGCTCAAGCTGCAGCCGCACAGTGGCAACCTCCATTTTCTGCTCGCGAACATGCTGCGGCAGCGCGGACATCTCGACGAAGCGGGCGCGGAGCTCGCGATCGCGGACTCGCTCAAGGGTGGGCGTCCCGAGTCGCTGCTGCGGATGCATTCGGAGTTGGCGCTCGCGCGCGGCGACACGGCGGCTGCGCGAAAGGCGATCGCCAAGGCGATCAAGATCGCGCCGCTCGACAGCTCGCTCGTGATTTTCCAGCGGACGCTGGGGCGCGCGAGCTGAGCGACGCTGCGGGCGCTACTGGAGCGCGAGGATCCTGATCAGCGTCACGCTGAGCACGATGAGCACCAGGAGCGAGGCCGTCACGGTGATGATCACGGGCGGACCGACCTTCCGGATCGCCTTGAGATCGACACCGAGCCCGAGCGCCGCCATCGAGGCCACGGTCAACCAGGTCGACACGTTCTTCATCGCATTGGCTGCGGCCGCGGGAATCGCGCCACTCGACCGAAGCGCCGCGAGCACGAGAAATCCGATGATGAACCAGGGGACGAATCTGGCGAGTTGAATGCCCGGCGCTCTCGTGCCGAGCGCGTCGCCGTCCTTGCGATGCGTCAGTGCGAAAAACAGCACGACGGGTCCCAGCATCAACACACGCACGAGCTTCACGAGCGTTCCCACCTGCCCCGACAATCCGCTCACCGGGAAGGCCGCCGCCAACACCTGCGGCACCGAGTAGACGGTGAGTCCCGCGAGCACGCCGTACTGGTAGAAGCTGAGCTTCAGCGGGTGCATGAGGAACGGCAGCCCGATCACAACGACGACGCCGAGAATGGCCGTGAAGGCGATCGAGGATGCGACGTGTTCCTTGTCCGCGCGAATCACCGGTGCCACGGCGGCGATCGCGGAATTACCGCAAATCGAGTTTCCGCATGCGACGAGCACGGCGAGTTTGTGCGGCAGCCCCACCACTCGCCCGATGCCGTAGCTGAAGGTGATGCCGAGGACGACGAGCAGCACTATGCCCAACGCGAGTGCGGGGCCGGCGCGCACGAGCAGCGGAAGGTCGACCGAGGCGCCGAGGAGGAGGACGGCTGCTTCCAGTACCTGCGTCGCGGTGAATCTGACCCCCGCTTCGATCGCGCGCGGCGGTACCCAACAGGCGCGAACGGCCATGCCAAGCAGAATGGCGACGACCAATCCTTCGATGACGGGGTGGCCGATGACTCGCGTTTCGAGGGAGGCGATGAGCAGGGCCACGAGCCCGACGAGCGCGGCGAGCCCGACGCCCGGGAGGAGCCGGAGCGTGCGCGTCGGGAGCGGCTCGGAGGCGAGCGTCGGCAGGGTGGAGGCTGACATCGTCGTTGCCGAACGCTATCCGCACAACGATCATAAGACAAAGACATATTCCTCATGTTCTCATAACCTTTCCTTATGGCCCTCAACCTCCACCACCTGCGGATCTTCGCTCGCGTCGCCGAGCTCGGAGGATTCTCACGCGCGGCGGAGTCGCTGCACCTCAGCCAGCCGGCCGTGTCAAAGTCGGTGCGGGAGCTCGAACGCCAGCTGCAGACGACGCTGTTCGACAGAGCGGCCGGCGCGCATCGACTCACGGATGCCGGCGCGGCGCTGCTCGCGCGGGCGCGCGAGCTCTTCGCCATCGAACGCATGGCGGAGGAGGAGCTCCGCAGGATTCAGGGACTCGAGGACGGAGTGCTCCGCATTGGAGCGAGCACCACGATCGCCACGTATCTGCTGCCGAGCTATCTGGCGCACTTCCGCGCGGAGCATCCCGGTGTGGCGCTCCGCATCACCACCGCCAACACCCGCGATGTCACGAGCGCCCTGCTCGAGCGGCGCGTGGAAGTCGCGCTCGTCGAGGGCCCGGTCGACGATCCTCGCCTGTCCGTCCTCGCGTGGCGCGACGACGAGCTGGTCCTCATCGCGCCACCACATCACGCGCTCGCACGGAAGCGGCGCGTGACGCCCGCCGATCTGTCGACGGCGCCGTTCATTGGGCGCGAGCGCGGCTCGGGCACGCGCAGAGTGGCGGAGGCGGCGCTCGCGGCCCAGGGCATCTCACTTCGAATCGTGCTGCGCCTTTCGAGCACCGAGGCGATCATGCGCGCCGTCGCCGCGGGGCTCGGCGTGGCGATCGTCTCACGTGCGGCGATCGAGGATCAGGTCGCGCTCGGGCGCATCGTCGCACTTCGGCTGCGCGGCCTCACCTTTCCGCGCGCGCTCACTGAGCTGCGCCTTACCGGCGCCTCTCAGTCACCCGCGGCCGCGGCCTTTCGACTCGTGCTCCGCTCGGGCGAGGACACTACGGCGCCCCCGCGTGGCGCGCGGTGAGCACGTTCTCCACCCGCTCGGCGAGCACATCGCGCGGCGTGACGTGGATCGCGATGAGATTCCCCGAGATGATGTAGCGCGGGCGCTGCGCAGGCGGGACTGTCGCGAGCGTCGTCGTGTCGAGCGCCGCCGAGCCCTTCTTTCGATCGGCGGCCGTGGGATAGATGTAGAGCTCGAGCGGGCTGCCGCTCACGGTGAGCAGCGCGCCGTCGACGTCGAGCCCTTTGTGATGCGCGACGCGGCCGCTGTCTTCGACCACGAGCCCCGCCTCCTTGAGCCGCTTCACGATTTCAGCGCGATTCCACTCGTCGGTTTGCGCAGCGCGATTCTCCTCTGCCTTGGCGATGACGGAGGAGACGGCCGAGTCGGTGCCGGCGTGGCGCGCCGGCGGCGCATCCGACTTCGAGCAGCCCTGGCCCACGAGCGCCGCGCCGATCGCGAGCGCGCGCAACGTCTTCACACCGTCTTCATCTCCGCCACGAGCTTCGACAGCGACGTCTTCGCATCGCCGAACAACAGACTCGTCTTGTCGTTGTAGAACAGCTCGTTCTCGATTCCCGCGAAGCCGGGGTTCATGCTGCGCTTGAGCACGATGATGTTTTGCGCCTTGTCCGCGTTCAGGATCGGCATGCCGAAGATCGGGCTCGACTTGTCGTTGCGCGCGGCCGGATTCACGACGTCGTTCGCGCCGATCACGAGCGCGACATCGGCGCGTTCGAAATCGCCGTTGATCTCCTCCATGTCGTACAGCCGGTCGTACGGCACGTTCGCTTCGGCCAGCAGCACGTTCATGTGTCCCGGCATGCGCCCCGCCACCGGATGGATCGCGTACTTCACCTCCCCGCCCTTCTTCTCGATGAGCTCCGCGAGCTCGCGCACCTGGTGCTGCGCCTGGGCCACCGCCATGCCGTAGCCTGGCACCACGATGACGAGCTTCGCGTACGCCAGCTGAATCGCCGCATCCTCGGCGCTGATCGAGCGCACGCTGAGCCCCGACACGGTTTTCGCCGACACCGTGGGCGCCGCGCCGAACGCGCCGAAAATCACGTTCTGGAACGATCGGTTCATCGCCTTGCTCATCACGATCGACAGAATGAATCCCGACGCGCCGTCGAGCGCCCCCGCGATGATGAGCACGTTGTTCCCGATCGCGAATCCGGTCGCGGCGGACGCGAGTCCCGCGTACGAATTCAGGAGCGAGATGACGACCGGCATGTCCGCGCCGCCGATCGGAAGCACCATGAAGACGCCGATGAGCAGTGCGAGCCCGATCATCGTGTAGAACACGACCGCGTTGCCGGGATAGAAAATCAGATAGATGAACATCGCGACGGTCACGCCGAAGAGCGTGATGTTCACCGCATTCTGCCCCTTGTACGTCACTGCGCGGCCAGTGATGATCTCCTGCAGCTTGCCGAAGGCCATGAAGCTGCCGGTGATCGTGAGCGCGCCGAACAGCACCTCGAAGCCCACGGCAGCCATCTTCACCGTGCCGAGCTTCTCGCCGTACAGCCAGTACTCCGCGACGCCGACGAGCGTCGCCGCGAGCGCACCGAACATGTGCGAGATCGCGATGCGCTGCGGCATCGCCGTCATCGGAACCTTCGTGCCGAGCGGGATGCCGATGATCGTGCCGACGATGAGGCCACCGGCGATCCAGTCGTAGCGGACGATCTCGTGCTGCACGAGCGTGCCGATGATGGCGAGCAGCATGCCGAGCGCTGCGTAGTGCATGCCCCGCCGCGCGGTGTCCGGCTTGGTCAGGCTCCGCAGGCCGAGGATGAAGAGGATCGACGCGATGACATACGTGACCTGCGTGAAGGTCTCCCGCATTATTTACCTTCGACCGCTTTCGCGGCCTCCGGGGAAGTGGCCGGGAGTGCGTCCTTCGGCGCCGTCGGTTCGCGACGGAACATCTTCAGCATGCGATCGGTGATGACGAATCCGCCGACCACGTTGATCGTCGCCGCCGTCACGGCGATGACGCCTAGCCAGGTGCTCACGGGCCCGCGGTCGGAGCCGGCGGCGACGAGCGAGCCGACGAGCGAGATCGCGGAGATCGCGTTGGTCGCCGACATGAGCGGCGTGTGCAACAGCGGCGGCACGCGCGTGATGATCTGGTAGCCGACGAACGCCGCGAGGATGAACACGTACAACTGCATGAACCCGGTCACATTCATACGACCGCTCCGTCGTGGGTCACGACCATCGCCTTGGTGATCTCGTCGCTGAGGTCGATCGTGAGTGTGTTCTCCTTGATCAGGTGCTGCAGCAGCGTGAGGATGTTGCGGCTGAGCATCTGCGACGCGTGGAAGGGCACGGTACTGGGAAGATTCACGGCGCCGATGATGGTGACGCCGCCCACGCGAATCGTCTCATTCGGCTTCGTGAGCTCGCAATTGCCGCCGGCTTCCGCCGCGAGGTCGACGATCACCGATCCGGGCAGCATCGACTCGACCATCGCCTTGGTGATCAGCACCGGCGCCGCGCGCCCGGGGATGAGCGCCGTCGTGATGACGAGATCCTGCGTCACGATGTGCCGCGCGATCGCCGCGAGTGTGCGCTCGCGCTCTTCCTCGCCCTGCGCGCGCGCGTAGCCACCCTTCGTCTCGGCGTCCGCCGCCACGAGATCCGCCGCGACGAAGGTGGCGCCGAGGCTCATCACCTGTTCGGCGGCGGCGGCGCGTACGTCGAAGGCGGAGACGATGGCGCCAAGGCGGCGCGCGGTGGCGATGGCCTGAAGTCCCGCAACGCCGGCGCCGAGCACGAAGACGCGCGCGGGGGGAATGGAACCGGCGGCTGTGGTGAGCGACGGAAGGAACTTGGGAAGCTCGGCGGCGCCGATGAGCACGGCTTTGTAGCCCGAGACCGTGCTTTGCGACGAGAGCATGTCCATGGACTGCGCGCGCGTGATGCGCGGGACTTTCTCGAGCGCGAGCGCGGTGATCTTGCGGGCGGCGAGCGCCTTCACGAGCTCGCCGCTCGTGGCGGCGGGCATCGAGGAGATCAGGACGCTGCCCTCGGCGAGGAGCTTCGTCTCGTCGAGGGTGGGCGGCTGCACGCGGAGCACGATCGCGGATTTCGCGTAGAGCGCAGCCGCATCGTCGACGAGCGTGGCGCCCGCCTTCTCGAGCACCGCGTCGGGAAATCCGGCCGCGGTCCCGGCGCCGCGCTCCACGAGGACTGCCGCCCCGCCCTTCACGAGCTTCGCGATGCTGTCGGGGCCGAGTGCTATCCGCTGCTCGCCCGCGGCTCGCTCCTTCGCGACGCCGATGTTCATCGCCCAGCCATTCGGATCAATTCGCAGGTCATAGCCTCTTCCGTCGGAGCCGCGAGTACGCTACCGCGCCCCACGACCGCTGACAAGCACTGCGGACGGTCGCACGAGGCACGATGCGTGAGAAATAAAGCGAGTGAACGCGCCCACGGCGAGCACTGGAGGCAACAATCGAACGGCAGGGTGCGCGCGGGCAGCGCACACGTCATCATTGGTGAGCCTTCACCGCCTCTGAATGACCCACGCGCAACAGACAGCAGAGGAACAGCCGTATTTCCCGGTCTCGCGACAGAAGCTCATCGTCATGTCGATGACGACGCTGTCGATGTATCAGATCTACTGGTTCTTCAAGAACTTCGAGCGGGTGAATGCGCGCACGGGCGGTGGCGCTTCTCCCTTCTGGCGCGCGATCGCGGCGCCCATCACCGCGCACGGCCTCTTCGCGCACGTGCGCACCGATGCGCAGTCGCGCTTCATCCCGGTGCGCTGGAGCTCGGCCGGCCTCGCCGTGATCTACCTCGGGATCACGCTCTTCTGTTTCTTCGAGTATCCGTGGTGGACGCTCGCGCTCTGCTCCGTGTTCGCGCTGCTCCCCGTGCACGCCTCGATGGAGGCGGTGAATCGCAAGGTCGCGCCGAAGGGCCCGCGCAACGACAGCTACTCGATGGCGAATGCGGCGTGGATCGTGATCGGGATCGCACTCACCATACTCGGCCTTTACCTCACGAGGCTCGCGCAACTGTTCGTGCAACAGCTGGTGGATCAGCTGTGATCCGTAACACAACCTCCAGAGAAGAACACGATGTCCATCGCGGTATCAGCCTCCACTGAGAAGCCGGAGCGCGACCCGTACGCGGCGCTCCGCCACGCCAACTATCGGTACTATCTCACCGGTCGGCTGGTGGCGAGCGTGGGTGGGCAGATGATCGATGTCGCGATCGGGTGGGAGCTCTACGAGCGCACCAATCGCGCGCTCGCGCTCGGCTTCGTCGGGCTCGTGCAGGTCGTGCCGATCATCCTGCTCGCGCTCCCCGCGGGCCACGTCGCCGACCGCTTCGATCGCAAGCGCGTCGCGCTCCTCTCGTTGATGCTGCTCATCGCGGGATCGCTCGCGCTCGCGGCGATCTCCTTTACCGTCGGTCCGATCCCGCTCATCTACCTCACGCTCTTCATGATCGGCGTCGGGCTCTCCTTCCATCGCCCCGCCGTCGCCGCGCTGTTGCCGCAGCTGGTCCCCGCCGAGAAGTTCGCGAACGCGGTGACGTGGAACAGCGTCGGGTGGCAGCTCGCGAGCGTCGTTGGCCCCGCGGTGGGCGGGCTCATCATCGCCTGGCGGCACCACGCGGGGATCGTCTACGTGATCGACGCCGCGCTCATGATGGTGTTCGCCTTCTGCCTCACGCAGATTCGCGGGCAGCAGGCCGCCCGCGTCCGCAAGGCCGTGACGATGCAGTCGCTGCTCGGCGGCGTGCGATTCGTGTGGCACACGAAGGTGATCCTCGCGGCAATCACCCTCGATCTATTCGCCGTGCTCTTCGGCGGCGCGACGACGCTGCTTCCCGTCTTCGCCAAGGACATTCTGCACGTGGGTCCCGAGGGGTTCGGATGGCTGCGCGCGGCACCCTCGATCGGCGCCGTGCTGGTCGCGGTGCTGCTCCTCGGCCGCGCGCCGATGAAGCGCGCGGGGAGATCGCTGCTCATCGCCGTCGCGGGCTTCGGCCTGGCGACGATCGTGTTCGGTCTTTCGCGCTCGTTCCCGCTCTCGCTCCTCATGCTCGTGCTCGCCGGCGGGCTCGACATGATCAGCGTCGTCGTGCGCCAGACGCTCGTGCAGCTGCGCACGCCCGATGAGATGCGCGGGCGCGTGTCGGCGGTGAACAGCGTTTTCATCGATACGTCGAACGAGCTCGGCGGCTTCGAGTCCGGCGCGAGCGCGGCGCTGCTCGGACCTGTAGTCTCAGTGGTGGGCGGCGGGATCGTGACGGTGCTCGTCGTCAGCGCCGTGGCCTTTGCGTGGCCCGAGTTGCGCGGCATGCGCGGTCTCGCCGATGATCTGCCTGCATCTTCCCGAACGGAGGAGTCATGAAATTCCTGATCCGCATTCTGATCACCGCCGTCGCGTTGTGGGTCTCGACGCGCCTCGTCTCGGGGATCACCTATCACGGCAGCTGGCTCGGCCTCGCCGGCGTGGCACTCGTGTTCGGACTCGTGAACTCGATCGTCCGTCCGATTCTCAGCTTTCTCGCCTTCCCGCTGCTGATCGTGACGCTCGGGCTGTTCACCTTCGTGCTGAACGCCTTGATGCTGCTGCTCACGAGCGCGCTGTCGTCGAGGCTCGGAATCGACTTTCACGTTGCCGGTTTCTGGGCTGCGTTCTGGGGCGCGATCGTCGTGGGCATCGTGAGCTTCCTGCTCTCCATCCTTCTGCCGGACGGAAAGCGTCGTCCTGCGCAGGAGGTTTACACCGAGCGGTAAGGTTGATGCTCGCGTGGCCTGCGACGTGCGTTTAGGCGTCGCATGAAGCTCCGCTCGCGAGGCAAGCCACCGCGCAACAAGAAGAAGTCGAAGCAGAGAGGGATCGGCGCCTTTCTGGGCGATCTCGGGCCGGGGCTCGTCACCGGAGCCGCGGACGACGATCCATCGGGTATCTCCACCTACTCGCAGGCCGGCGCCGCCTTCGGCTTCGGCTTGCTGTGGACTGCGCTCCTCAGCTTTCCGCTCATGGCCGCGGTGCAGCTCATGTGCGCGCGCCTCGGCCTCGTCACGAGGCGCGGGCTCGCGTCGGTGCTTCGCAAGTACTATCCGCCCTGGCTGCTCTGGTTCGCGTGCATCCTGCTGCTCGTCGGCAACACCATCAACATTGCGGCGGATCTGTCGGGGATGGCCGCGGGCGCTGAACTGATCACGCACATCAAGCACGGCTGGCTCGTTCCGGCGTTCGCGATCGTGATCCTGCTCTTCCTGATGTACGGCTCGTACTCGCTGCTGCTCAAGATCTTCAAATGGCTCACGCTCGTGCTCTTCGCGTACGTGATCGCCGCGTTCCTCGCCAAACCGGATTGGATGGCGGTCGCGAAGGGAACGTTCCTGCCCCACTTCTCGACGGAGAAGGACTACCTCTTCACCTTCGTCGCGATCTTCGGCACGACGATCAGTCCGTATCTCTTTTTCTGGCAGGCCGCACAGGAAGTCGAAGCCGACGAGGCGCTGAATCACGAGCTCGGCGATCGCCCGCGGCGGTCGCTCGAGCGCGAGCTGCGCAGCTCGCGCACCGATGTGGTGACGGGGATGATCGTCTCGAACGTCGTGATGTACTTCATCATTCTGACAGCCGGCGCGACGCTGCACGCGCACGGGCACACCGATGTGCAGACCGCCGCGCAGGCCGCGCAGGCGCTCGAGCCCGTCGCCGGCAAGCTCGCCGCGCTCCTCTTCACGCTCGGGCTCGTCGGCACCGGTCTGCTCGGCGTTCCGGTGCTCGCGGGATCGGCGGCGTATGCGGTGGCCGAGGCGGCGATGTGGCGCCGCGGGATGGACGCGAAGCCGCACCAGGCGCGCAACTTCTACCTGGTGATCGCGGCCTCCATGCTCATCGGCGTCGCGCTCAGCTTCTCACCGATCGATCCCATCCGCCTGCTGATCTGGTCCGCCGTCGTCAACGGCATTCTCGCGCCGCCGCTCATCATCATCCTGCTCATCATCAGCAATAACCACAAAATCATGGGGAGCTTTCGCAACGGCTGGGTGCTGAACTCACTGGGCGGGCTCGCGGCGATCATCATGACGGGCTCCGCGCTCGCGCTGGTCGCGAGCTGGTTCGGCTGGATCAAGTAGTCGATCGCATTGCCCGCACGGCGATGCCGCCGTTCTTCGTGGTAAGGACCTTCTCCATCGTGCCACCGATCTGGCTGTCGAGCCGCGCGTCGGCGGAGAGCACGGTGAGTTTCCATCCGGGAAAGCGGTCGCGCGCGATCGTCCCGAGCTGCGCATAGAGATTTCGCAGCGCGTCGCGATCGCCCACGCGCACGCCGTAGGGCGGATTCGTCACGATCGAGCCCGTCACCGCATCGGCAGTCGGCGCGATGCGCGAGATCACCTTCTCTTCGAAGACGATGTCCGCGGCGACTCCCGCGCGCTCGGCGTTCGCGCGCGACGCGACGATCGCGCCGGCATCGCGATCGGAGCCGAGGATCGGCGCGGGCGCGGCGGGGAGGATCTGCGCGCGCGCCTCGTCCACGATCTTCTTCCAGGTGGGCTCGTGAAAGCCCGGCCAGCGCATGAAGGCGAAAGTGCGCGCGAGTCCGGGCGGGATGCGGCGCGCGATCATCGCTGCCTCGATCGGGATCGTCCCGGCGCCGCAGAGGGGATCAACCAGCGGCGTCGCCGGATCCCAGCCACTCGCGAGCAGGAGCGCGGCGCCGAGCGTCTCGCGCAGCGGCGCTTTCGCCGTGGCGAGTCGATATCCGCGCCGATGCAGCAGCGCACCCGAGGTGTCGATGCTCACCGTGCAGTCGTCGCGAAAGAGTCGCACGATCACGAGCGGCGTCTCGCCCGACTCGTCATCGTCGTCGCCGCCGCTCGTCACCGTCGGCGCGATCCCCGTCGACTTCTCCATCGCCTCCGCGACGCGCTGGGCGACGGCGCCCGAGTGGTAGAGCCGCGACTTGCTCGTCGACACGCGCAGGCGCACGGGCTGCCCGCCATCGATGAAGCGGCTCCACGCGAGCTTGCGCGAGTGGCGCTCGAGCTCATCGAAGAGCCGCGCGTGGAAGGTGCCCACGCGCGCCACGACGCGTGTGGCCGAACGCAGCCAGAGATTCGCGCGATAGAGCGCGCTCGAGCCGCCGGAGAAGGCGATGCCGCCGATGTCGCGTTTTCCCACCTCGAGCCCGAGCGCGCGCATCTCCGCCTCGAGCACATCCTCGAGCCCCGGCGCGCACACCGCGAACATCTCGAAGCGCTCGGCGCGCGGCGCCGGCTTGGACGGCGCGCCGCGCGGAGCTCCACGCGGCGCCCGTGCGCGTGACTTAGCCACTGGTTTCCACGCGCGCGGGGACGGGGAGCTCGAGACTCTGCCAGAGATACCACGATGCCACCGAGCGGTACGGCTCCCACGACTTCGCGAGTGTGTGCATCCGCTTCGCCGTCGGCTCCTTCCGCAGCTTGTACGCTCTGCGAATGGCGTTGCGAATGCCCAGATCGAGCACGGGGAGGATGTCGGGACGGTTGAGTCGAAACATCAGGAACATCTGTGCGGTCCAGACGCCGATCCCCTTCACCTGCGTGAGCGCGGCAATGATCTCGTCGTCGGCCATCGCGTGCAGCTTCGCCATCGGGAGCAGTCCCTCGTGCACGTGGCGCGCGAGATCGCGGATGTACGCGATCTTCTGGCGCGAGAGCCCCGCCGCGCGGAGGTCGGGATCGTCGAGCGCGAGCCAATCTTCGGGGAGCGGCTGCTCCTTCCCCACGAGTGCGACCACTCGCGAGTGAATCGTCGCCGCGGCCGAGGTGGAGAGCTGCTGCGACACGATCGAGCGCACGAGCGCGTCGAGATGCGAGCCGGTTGGCGTTCTGACGAATCTGCTCGGGCCCACGCGCTCGATGATGTCCTTCAGCACTGGATCCGCGCGCTTGAGATGCCTCACGGCCGCGCGCTGCCAGAGTGCGCTCGGCACCAGTGAGCGCCGGGGCGCTGTCGTTGTCTTGGTCACGACCCAAACTTACCGCATCGCGGCGCGTCTCCGCTGGCGCCGGTCGTCCCGCACGCGCATTCTACGTTCATGCGAAAGTTGATCGCCTATTTTCTGCGCGGGCTCGTCGTGACGGCGCCGGTTGCCGTGACGCTATGGGTATGCTGGGCACTCTTCCGGCGCATCGATGGACTGCTGGACCTCTCGATCCCCGGTGCGGGCTTCGTCATCACCCTCGTGACGATCACGCTCGTGGGCATGATCGCGTCGAGTCTCGTCTCGGCCGGGATCGTGTCGGTGATCGAGAAGAGCTTCGAGAAGCTCCCCTTCGTGCGTCTCGTCTATTCATCCACGCGCGATCTCCTCAACGCGTTCGTGGGCGAGAAGCGCCGCTTCGACATTCCCGTCACCATCACGCTCACGCCCGGAAGCGACGTGAAGATGATCGGCTTCGTCACGCGCGAGTCGCTCGACTCCTTCGGCTTCCCCGGCTACGTGGCCGTTTACGTGCCGCAGGCGTACGCGTTCGCGGGACATCTGTTGCTCGTCCCCGCGCTGCAGGTGGAGCCGCTCGCCGGTGAGAGCGCGGATCTCATGGCCTTCGTGGTGTCCGGCGGCATCGCCGATGGCGCGCGACGCGAACCGCGCACCATCAACGGCTGATCGCTCTCAGGCCGCCGGAAGCGGCGCGGGCGCTCCGCCGAGCTCGCGCGACATGATCTCCAGATCGAAGCCCTCCTTCCGAATCCGCAGATCGTAGTAGAGCAGCGTCGCCACCACCGACATCAGCGGATAAATCGGAATGCTCGCCACCGCGCCGATGATCCCCGCCGTCGTGGGCGTGAGCAATGTCAAGCCGAGCACCGAGACGATCATGGTGACGATCAAGTACAGCACGGAGGCGAGGGCAAGCGAGAAGAAAACGTGCGCGGTACAGTCTCTCGTTAGGCGGAGCGAGCGCCCCATTGCCACAGTCGGCCCCGCGTGCTCCAGCAACACTATCGGGATGAGGGCGAAGGTGCGGAGGAGCAGGTATACGGTCGCCCACATCACGAACGGAAACACTAGCACGATCAACGCGGGCGTTTTCAAGAGAGCGACGAGCGCGACGGCCACGCCGGCGACGATGACGACCACCATGAAGAGCAGGAGGCGCAAAAACGTCGCTGCAAGAACGGCAAGCATTCCCTGCAATCCCGCGCTGAAGGCGAGGCCGAGATCGATGGCGCCTTCGAGGTAGGCTTGAGAGACGGCGACGGTGAGCACCGCGTCGCACACGACGACGCACAGGAGCACGGTGAGACCGACGCCGATGAAGGCACCAGGGTGAGCAACCATCAGCTGCGGATTGCTCATCGCGTCGCGCTCGATGATGCGGTAGATGACCCCGGGGGCCATGGTGAGCGCGCTTACGGTCACGAGCAGCGGAAAGTATTTGCGGAGCAGCTGAAAGCTCGCGTCCACGAGCTCTGTCGCGCGACGCGGACGAATCTCCATTGCTGGCAAGCGACCTCTATCGATGAAGGTGAGAGGGCGGAATCCCCCGCGAGCCGCCGCCGGAGACGCGTCCACGATAGGGAAGGCCGGGGTGAGAGCGCAAGACTTTCACCCCAGCACTCCCGCGCGGCTACGCCAGCGCGGCGTCCATGTCGATTTTCACGTTTCCCTTCAACGCTTTCGACACGGGACATCCTTCCTTTGTGGCCTGTGCGATCTTGACGAACGCATCGTTCGTCATCCCCGGCACCGTGGCGCGCACGACGAGCTTCATCGTCGTGATCGCGAATCCGTCGCCCACCTTCTCGACGGTGCACGCTGCCTTCGTCTCGATCTTCGTGGGCGGTGAGCCCGCCTGCTCGAGACCCACGCTCAGCGCCATGCTGAAGCAGGCAGCCTCGGCCGCGGCGAGCAGTTCCTCGGGATTCGTCCCCGGCTCCTCGCCGAAGCGCGTTCCGAATGAATAGCTCCCGCCGATCTTTCCGCTGGCTCCCGAAAAACTTCCCTTTCCCTTCTGCAGACCGCCTTCCCAGACGGCCGATGCATTGCGTGTCGGCATGCTCCACTCCCGTGTGAATGATCTCGCGCGCTCAGTCCCGCGAGCAGAAGGCTAGCCGCCAAATCGCGGGGGTCCAACGGCGGCTCCCCGCCCCGTCCGGGCAGCGTTAGTCTTCTCGAATGACCGATGCATCCGCTCCGCTCGCCGTCCCTCCCACGATCGATCGCGTACTGCGACAGTTCCGCGCGCTCGGCCGCGAGGAGAAGATGCAGGCGCTGCTCTCGTACGCGAAGAAGCTCGAGCCACTTCCGGAACGATACGCCGGGATCGACCGAACGAACTTCGTGATCCCCGAATGTCAGACGCGGGTCGACATCTTTCCGGAATATCGCGACGGCAAGTTGCACTACTTCGCCGACGTAAACGTGCGCCAATCGCCGACGATCGCAGCTTTTCTCTCGATCCTCTTTTCGGCGGTGAACGATCAGCCGCCGGCGACGACGCTCGCCATTCCCCCCGATTTCGTTCGTACAATGATGGAAAACATCGGACTCGGCGCGCGCGAGTCGGGGTTGACCGCCATGGTCACGCGCGTGAAGAACTACGCGGCGAACGCCGACCGCTACGCAGCCTGAGCAGCCTCACCCCTCCCTTCGAGTGACGAACATGGCACGACCGGAACAAGACTTTCAGAACCACGCACGCTTCTACCCGCTCTACCACTTCGTCGCGGTTCCGCTGCTCACGCTGTACACGCTCTATGCGACCTATGCGCTGGTCCGCGCGCCGTCGCTGGCTACCGCGGCGGCTGTCGTGCTCGCCGCCGGACTGATCGCGGGGCTCCTGGCGTCCCGGATCATGGTGCTCGTCGTGCAGAACCGTGTCATTCGCCTCGAGATGTCGATGCGCCTCGCGCGCGTGCTCGGCGCCGCCCCCGCGGCCGATGCGCTCGCGAGTCTTTCGGTCGGAAAGCTGGTCGCGCTCCGCTTCGCATCCGACGCCGAGCTTCCGGCGCTCGTCGCGCGGGTGATTGCGAAGGAGCTCAATTCCAATCGCGACGTGAAGCAGGCAATCCGCGAGTGGCAGCCGGACTACCTGCGCGCGTGACCTTCGCGAGCGAAGCCGAGCTCGAGGACGCGCTGTCCGCGCCCTCGGCCGGCCTGCTCGCATCGCTGCGCTCGACGCCGGGCGACATCGTCGTGCTCGGCGCCGCCGGAAAGATGGGCCCGACGCTGGCGCGCATGGCGAGGCGCGCACTCGACGCGCTCGGTCGCAGCGAGCGCGTGATCGCCGTCTCGCGATTTTCATCGCCGCAGGCAGAGCGGTCGCTCAACGACAGCGGCGTCGACACGATCCGGGCGAATCTCCTCGATCGCGAATCGGTTGCGGCGCTCCCCGATGCGCCGAACGTGATCTTCATGGCGGGACAGAAGTTCGGCACGCGCGACGCGCCCTCGTCCACATGGGCGATGAACGTCGTCCTTCCGTCGATCGCGGCTGAGCGCTATACGGACGTGCGTATTGTCGCCTTCTCGACGGGGAATGTCTATCCGCTGAGCCCCGCACGCGATGGCGGCTCGCGCGAGGGCGACGCGCCCGCTCCCGTGGGCGAGTACGCCATGTCGTGCCTCGGGCGCGAGCGCGTGTTCGAGGACGCATCGGCGCGACGCGGCACGCGCGTCGCGATCGTGCGGCTCAACTACGCGGTGGACCTTCGCTACGGCGTGCTCGTCGACATCGCGGCGCGTGTGCTGCGCGGCGAGGCGATCGATCTCGCGATGGGCTACGTGAACGTGATCTGGCAGGGCGACGCGAACGACTGGGCGCTGCGCTGCCTCGCGCACGCGAGCGCGCCGCCGTTCGTCGTGAATGTGACGGGAGGCGAGACGCTCGCCGTGCGCGCGCTCGCGACGCGGCTCGGCGAGCTCCTGGGGCGCGCGCCGACTTTCACCGGCACCGAGGCGCCGGACGCGCTCCTCAGCAACGCGTCGCTCGCGCATTCGATCTTCGGAGCACCATCCATCAGCACCGATGCGCTGCTCGAGCGCGTGGCGGAGTGGGTGCGCTCGGGTGGGCCGCTGCTCGGCAAGCCGACGCACTTCGAAGAGCGCAAGGGCGCCTTTTGATAACGAGTGAGCTGCGCAGCCATCTCGCGCACGGGCACGTGATCCCCGCGCATCCGCTGGCGCTCACGCCCGCGCGCGCGCTCGATGAGCGGCATCAGCGCGCGCTCACCCGCTACTACGTGGCCGCCGGCGCGGGCGGCATCGCCGTGGGCGTGCACACCACGCAGTTCCAGATCCGCGATCCTCGCCACGGCCTCTTCGCGCCCGTGCTTGCGCTGGCGGCCGAGACGGCGTCGGCCGCGCAGCGATCCGATCCGCGCCCGTTCGCGCGCATTGCCGGAGTGTGCGGCGACACGAAACAGGCGATCGCCGAGGCGCGGCTCGCGCACGATCTGGGCTACGATGCCGCGCTCGTGAGCCTCGGCGCGTTGCACGACGCGCCGGAGCACCAGCTCCTCGAGCACTGCCGCGAGATCAGCTCTGTGCTCCCGCTCTTCGGATTCTACCTGCAGCCCGCCGTCGGCGGACGCGTGCTGCGCTACGAGTTCTGGCGCGGCTTCACCGAGATTCCGCAGGTGGTCGCGATCAAGATCGCGCCCTTCAACCGCTATCAGACACTCGACGTACTGCGCGCGGTGGCGGACTCGGGGCGCTCGGACATCGCGCTCTACACGGGGAACGACGACCAGATCGTGCTCGATCTCCTCACCTCGTTTCCCGCCCTCGGCACGAGCGCGCGGGCGCCGCGCATCGTCGGCGGGCTGCTCGGCCAGTGGGCGGTGTGGACGCACCGCGCGGTCGAGATGCTCGAAGATCTGCGCGTGAGCCGGAACGCCGCGTCGATCGACGCGAAATGCCTCACGCGCGCGGCGGCACTCACCGACGCGAACGGCGCGCTGTTCGATGCGCGCCACGCGTACGCCGGCTGCATCGCGGGGCTCCACGAGATTCTGCGGCGGCAGCGGCTGCTCGCCGGCATCTGGTGCCTCGATCCCACCGAAGGGCTCTCGCCCGGGCAGCTCGACGAGATCGACCGCGTGTGTCGCCTGCACCCCGAGCTCACCGACGACGAATTCGTGGCCGCGAACGTCGATGCCTGGCTGAGCTGAGCTCAGCGCCGCTCGGACAACATCTCCTCGATGCGCTTGAGCCGTGCCATTGCATCCTTGCGCCAGAACTCCTCGCTGGTCGGATGCTTCAGCACGAAGGTGAGCGCGCCGCCCACCTCCAGGCGCGCACATTCAATTTCGTTGAGGCTGTCGATCCCCTGCCGCCGCGCCGCGGACATGAGCTCCGCCTTGGTAATGAGCTGCTTCTTGAGCGCGTCTTCGAGCATTTCGCCATGAAGCACGAGCACTACCGCGTCCCCCTCCGCGATCCTGTCGATCTTCGGATGCAGAAAGAGGAAGCGCACGACGATGTAGTTGACGACGAGCAGCAGCGCCGCGCCGATGATGCCGCCGCTGATGGAGTTGTCGCTGCCGATGATCGCGTTCTGCAGCGTGTTGGAGAGCACGAGCAGCACCACCAGGTCGAACGGATTGAACTGCCCGAGCTCGCGCTTGCCCGCGAGCCGCAGCCCCAGCAGGAGAAAGACGTAGACGATGAGCGTGCGGACGACTTTGGCGACGATCGGCTCGCCAGGCGTGAAGAGATCAGTCCAGATCGAGTGCATGGGTGCGCGGGTAGCAGGGTCGGCGGAAAACGACTAGCGTTGACGTTGCGATGACGTTGAAGCAAACGCAGGGTGTCAGCCATGTCGAGGGAGAAGGCGAACGCGTGAACGAGTCTTCGCAGCTGCCGCCCTCGAGCGATTCGGCGGTTCTCTCATCCATTCTGGCGCAGGCCCCGCTGTCCGTCATCGCGTATGACGGCGCGGGACGCGTCGTCACGTGGAATGCCGAAGCCGAGCGCATCCTCGGGTGGCGCGCCGACGAAGTGCTCGGAAGGTCAGCGCCGTTCACCATCGCCGATACGCTCCCGGGCGATGTGCGCCGTGAGATCGCGCGCGCAACGAGTGCCGGCGGCGTCGCACACCTCTCCGTGGTCGTCGAGCGCATTCGCCTCGAGAACGGCGACACGGTCGTCGTGGAGCTCGGCACCGATCTGGGCGAGCGAAAGCGACTCGAGAGCCAGGTGGTGCACGGGGTCAAGCTCGGGGCCGTCGCGAGGCTCGCCGGCGGCATCGCGCACGACTTCAACAACATTCTCGCGGCGATCAAGTGCAGCGTCGAGCTGATCGGTGATTCACTCTCGCCGGACGATGCGCGAGGCGTCGACGTGCGCTCGATCGCGGACGCCTCCGCCCGAGCGGCCGAGCTCACGCGCCTGCTGCTCGCCTTCACGAGACAGCAGGTGCTCGCGCCACAAGTCCTCGATCTCAACACCGTGGTGCGATCGGCCGAACGCATGCTGCTCGGCATTGCCGGCGACGCGATCTCGCTGTCGCTCGAGCTCTCGGATCGCGCGATCCACGTGCGGGCGGACGCCGCGCAGCTCGAGCAGGCACTCATCCATCTCGTCGTCAATGCGCGCGAGGCGACGCCGCCCGGCGGCCGGGTGACGATCAGCACGGGGATCACACGACTGGGCGGAGATCCCACCGGCGGCGAAGTTCCGGTCGCGCCGGGCACGTACGGCTGGATGACGGTGCACGACACCGGGCGCGGGATCGCGCGAGAGCTGCACGGGCGCATCTTCGAGCCGTTCTACACGACGAAGGAGCGCGGCACGGGCACGGGGCTCGGACTTTCCGCGGTCTACGGCATCGTGAAGCAGAGCGGCGGCTACACGTTCGTGGTGAGCGAGACGAATGCGGGCGCCGGATTCACGATCTACCTGCCGCTCGTCGAGGCGCCGGCCGCCACGCGCCCCGTCTCGCATTCGGAGCGCACGGCGCCAGAGAGCCCGGCGACGATTCTACTCGTCGAGGATGAGAGCGCGCTGCGCGGGCTGATGCGCCGGATCCTCGAGCGTCGTGGCTACGTCGTGCTCGAAGCGGAGCACGGCGCGCAGGCGCTGGAGCGGTGCGTGTCCCACCCAGGCGCCATCGACCTGGTAGTCAGCGACATCGTCATGCCGAACATGGGCGGGCGGGAGTTGGCGCAGCGACTGGGCGAGGTGAGGCCGAACAGTCGCCTGCTCTTCGTCTCGGGATTCACCGACGACGAGTTGATGCAGCAGGGATTCGTCATCCCCGGCTCCGCGTACCTCCAGAAGCCATTCTCGCCCGCGGCACTGGTGGCGAAAATCTCGGAGATGCTGCGCGAGCCCGCCGCGGACCCCCGGCCCGGACTCGCCTAGAGGTCTCCGTTCTGGAGCAGACGCCGAGCGACGGTAGCGGCAATCTGCGGGCTGTCGTACGCCCGCTCGAGAATGCGCTTCCGAATCTCGGCCGTGCGTTCGATGGTCAAACGCTGCCGAGCGCTCCGCGAGGTGATCGAGCGTACCTCGTCTCCACGGCCTTCGTCGCGAAAGTCGTCTGATCTATCAGTCATGATATCCTCCACGTAAGAGAATATCGGTCGGGGCCTTGAAAGCTTTAGCCGGAAATTGTTGCCGGGGAGCATGTGTTCCCGTCTAAAGATGACTGCAGCAATGCCGCTTAGCCTTCTTCGGTACCGTCCCATGTCCATTCTGTACGTCGATGATGAGCCGGCCGTCTCGATGATCGTCGAGCACACGCTGCGCGATGCAGGGCACGAATCGGTGGGCGCGCGAAACGTCCCCGAGGCGCTGCAAGTGCTCGCACGCGGCGGCGTAGAACTGATCATCTCCGACTACAAGATGCCCGGGCTCTCGGGGCTCGAGTTTCTCGAGCTGCTCACGAGCGAAGGCTTCGACATCCCGCTGATCATGCTCACCGGCTACGCGAGCATCGAACACGCCGTCGCGTCGATCAAGGCGGGCGCCGTCGACTACATCACCAAGCCGGTGCGTCCCGAACAGCTCGTTCTGGCGGTTGAGCAGGCGTTGGAATTGGTGCGGCTCCGGAAGGAAAACGCCACGCTGCGCAGAGAAATGAGCGTCGTGCGGAACGAGCGACAGATCCTCGGCGACAGCGCAGTGATGCGCCACACGCTGCAGTCCGTCGCCACCGCCGCGCCCACGCGCGCCACCGTGCTGCTGCTGGGAGAATCGGGCACCGGCAAGGAACTGTTTGCGCGAGCGATCCACGACATGAGCGATCGCCACGACAAGCCCTTCATCAAGTTGAATTGCGCCGCGCTTCCCGAGGGGCTGATCGAGAGCGCGCTCTTCGGCCACGAAAAGGGTGCCTTCACCGGCGCGATCAAGCGCGTCGAAGGGGCCTTCGAGCGCGCGAATCGCGGCACGCTTCTTCTCGACGAGATCTCGGAGATGCGGCTCGACCTGCAGGCAAAGCTGTTGCGCGTGCTACAGGAGCAGGAATTCGAGCGCGTGGGAGGCACGAGCACCATTCGCGTTGACGTGCGCGTAATTGCAACCTCGAATCGCGACCTGGCCGCCGACGCGGCGGCGGGCCGCTTCCGGCAGGATTTGTATTTCCGCCTGAGCGTGATTCCGCTCCGGATTCCGGCGCTTCGCGAACGCCTCGAGGACATTCCGATGCTGGCGTATCGCTTTGCAATGCGCGCGGCCCGCGATGTCGGCAAGGAGATCACTACGATCGAGCCGGAGGCGATCCAGCTTCTGCAGCGCTATCCGTGGCCAGGAAACGTCCGAGAGCTCGAGCACGCCGTGGAGCGTGCGGTCATCCTGAGCGCCGGCCCCGTGCTCGGCGTTCGCTCCTTCGAGGGGCAGCGCCTGGGCCCCGTGGCGAACGTTCCGGGGGGCGCCGCGGGGCAGACGGCTCCCGAGGCGGCCGACGACCGCAAGGGTGGGATCGTGCTCCACACGCTCGATGTGGGCGAGGCCGAGGCAGTGCTCATCCAGCATGCCCTGGCGGCCTCAGGAAACAACAGGACGAAGGCGGCGGAGCTACTGGGCATCAGCGTGCGTACGCTTCGGAACAAGCTCAATGGGCCAACCAAAGCGGTTCCGCAAGCGACGATTCCATTCCCTCGGCGAGGGCCGGCGATCTTGCGGCAGAGTTGACCGCGAGCACTCGGCACAATCTGCCGACCGGCCCCTTCTGCCGGACTTTTGGGCTCGCGTTGGAGGCCGATAATGACTCCAAAATGCACGCTCCAGCCAGTCCAGTAACTTCATAAATCACAATTGATTACAGCGTAAATAGTCAACGGCGCGAACCCTCGGTTTCGCGCCGTTTTGCTGTGCCCGGCAAGTGGGCCTCCAATTGCTTTTACAGTGGCCGAGGCCGGCGACTGAACGGTCGCGATCGGACCCGTAACCAACTGGAGCGCACATGTCGGAAATGACCCTTTGGCAGGCCTTCTCAGCAGGTGACCAGGCCGCCCGCGCAGAGCTTCTCGCTGAGCACATCAGCCTGGTGCATCACGTCTCGCGGCAGATTCACCGCCGGGTCTCCACCGACGTGGAGCTGGATGAGCTCGTCAGCGCCGGCACGATGGGGTTGATCGAGGCACTCGATCGATTCGAGCCGATGCGCGGTCTCGCCTTCAGCACCTTCGCAGTTCCGCGCGTTCGCGGCGCAATCCTAGACGAGCTGCGTCGAATCGATCACGTCCCCTCCTCGATGCGCCGCCGTACCCGCACGCTTTCGACGGCGCGCGAGACGCTTCGCCACGAGCTTGGACGGGAGCCGATGGCCGAAGAAGTAGCGGAGATGCTCGGACTCGACCTGCCGGGCCTTTGGAAGCTCGAGGCGGAGGCCGAGGGCACGATGCGCGTCGCGATCGACGGCACCGGCACCGACGATAACGATGATGCGCCGCACGCCCAGGCGATGTCGGCGGAGGACCATACGTCGGTCGAGGACCGCATCACGCTGGACCAGGAAACGTCGATCCTTCGGGAAACGATCCTCCGCCTGTCGACGCAGGAGCGCACGGTGCTCACGCTGTACTACTTCGAAGAGCTCAAGCTGCACGAGATCGCGGCGGTGCTCGACGTCACGGAGAGTCGCGTGTCGCAGATCCGGCAGAAGGCGATCGTGAAACTTCGCGGCGAGCTCTCGACGCTCCGTTCGCTGGTTGCCTGACCGCTACGCTTCGGCGCCGAGCGCCGGAAGCACGAGAAGATAGGCAATGCCGGCGTCCGTCTCATCGACGCCGAGCGCGATCATTCCCGGGCCACAGTCGGGAATCGCGCCACCCTCGGCCCCGTCGCCGACGAGCACCTGCACCACCCCCACACGCCCCTGCAGTCCGAATCGCACCCGCACCGCGCGCGACTCGTGCGACAGCGCCGCGTGCGTCGCGGCATCCAGCAGGAGCAGCAGCTCGCGCTGAAGCCTGAGCGCGTCGCCGAGTACCGGGCGCGACTCGTCGCCCGGCTCGACCGTCACCGCGATCGACCGGCGCTCCGGGTGATAGCTGTGCAATGCCATCGCGCCCGCGACCGCGTCCGACAGCCGCATCGCCTCCACGCGCCCGGCGTCGCGGGCAGAGAGTGCGCGCATTTGCTCGAGCAGATCCTCGAGCCGGCGCGTCTCGATGCCGAGCATCTCCGACATCGCCGTCGAATCGTCAGCGCTCAGCCGTAGCAACTCCGCGATCGTGCCGATCGTCGAGATGCGATTGCTGAGCGCGTGCGCCATCCCGCGGACGAGCGCCTCACTCACGCTGCTCCACGCCTCGGCGTAGGCGCGCGCATGTCCGCGCTCGCCGGTGGGAAAGAGGGTCGTGGTCGATGCCGTGTTCGTCATGCACGTTCGACGCGCAGCGCGTGCTGGCGCAACCCGAACGCCCGGACATTTCCGTCGAGAGCGCATGCCTCTAGCTTGGGAGGTCGCGCCACTGTCCCTTTTCTTTCCATGTCGAACATGCCCGCTCACTCCACGCGAGTCATCGCGCTCTCCTGCGTGATGGCACTCTCGGCCGCATCCTTCGCGCCACTCCGCGCCCAATCCGCTCCCGCCGACAGGCTCATCGATGGTGCGCTGAAGGACAGCGCCGCCTGGAACCGGCTCGCGGAGCTCGTCGACACGTACGGCAACCGGCCGGTTGGGTCGGCGAGCCTCGAGAGCGCGATCGACTGGATCGTGGCGCAGATGAAGAAGGACGGTCTCGACAACGTGCACACCGAGTCCGTGATGGTGCCGCACTGGGTGCGTGGACGTGAGTCGGCGACGCTCCTCACGCCGCATCACGCGCCGATCCACATGCTCGGACTCGGCCTCAGCGTCGGGACGCCGGCGGGCGGGATCACGGCGCCCGTGCTCGTCGTGAACGACTTTGCGGACCTGCATGCGCACGCAGCGCAGGCGAAGGGGAAGATTGTGCTCTTCGATCATCACTTCGACACGACGAAGCCGCCATTCGACGCGTACAGCGACGCCGTGATCTACCGCGCCTTGGGCGCCGACTCAGCCGCGGCCTACGGGGGCGTTGCGGCACTCGTGCGCTCGGTCACGCCGCACTCGCTGAGCACACCGCACACAGGCGCGATGAGGTACGGCGACACGACGGCGAAGGCGCATCACGTACCGGCCGCGGCGATCACGCTCGAGGATGCGGACATGCTGCATCGCATCCAGAATCGCGGTCAGGCGATACGCGTGACGCTGAAGATGGAAGCGCACATGCTCCCCGATGCGCACTCGCGCAACATCATCGCCGAAGTGCGCGGCTCGGAGCTCCCAGACGAGGTCATCGTACTCGGGGGACACATCGACTCGTGGGACGTCGGCCAGGGCGCGATGGACGACGGGGGCGGCGTCGTGGCCGCGTGGGAGGCCGTGCGGCTGATCAAGCAGCTCGGACTCAAACCGAAGCGTACGATCCGCGTAGTGGGCTGGGTGAACGAGGAGATGGGTGGCCGCGGCGCGAAGGCGTATCACGAAGCGCATCGCGCAGAGCTGCCGAAAACGAAATTCGCGCTCGAGTCGGACAACGGCGTGTTCACGCCCAAGGGGATTCGTCTCACGGGTCCGGACTCGCTCCTCCCCGTGGTCAAGGAGCTGATGGCGCCGCTCGCGCGCATTGGCGTGACGCAAGCGACGATGGGTGAGCCGGAAGCCGACGTGACGCCGCTCGCCGAGGCGGGCGTCCCGGCGCTCGGCCTCGACATCGATGCGTCACGCTACTTCTGGTACCACCACACCGATGCGGACATGATGACGGCGCTCGATCCGCACCAGGTGGCGCTGTGCGTGGCGACTATGGGCGTGGTGGTGTTGCAGGCGGCGAACCGGTAGCCCCTCAACTCACCTTCCGCAACGTCCAGAAATCCGCCGAGAGATCGGTGCTCGTGAAGTACGCGTACGGCATCGTCCCGTAGCCCTTCTTTCCCCACCCCGCGCCCCACGAGTTGCGCACGATGAACTGCTTCTTCGGATTGTCGTAGCCGACGACGCACATCGCGTGGCCGCCGAGCGTGCGCTCGTCGCCTTCAGGCATCGGGATGTTTCCCGTGCGCGCGACGGCGTCCGACTCGAACGACTCATACACCGTGAATCCGAAGATGAACGGATAGCCCGCCGCAACGCAGCCGCGCATCTCGGCCACATCCTGCGCCACGCGCATGTAGGTGACGCCGAGATGCTTCTTCGCCACCGCGTAGCAGTCGGGCGTCGGTTTCGTCGCGAACTCCGAGAGCACGTACGGCCACATTGGCTCCGGACACACGCCCTGCTTCGCGAGCGTCTTCATCCCATCGCGGAGCTGCGCGCCGCTGTCGGTCTCCACCGAGCGCTCGATCACGCGCTCGTTGTAGTAGATGAAGAGGCGCGACGGCATGAAGTCCTCTTCTTTCTGCTTGAGAAGCTCGAACTCGAAGGCGCCGCCGATCGCGTTCGCCGTGCACGAGCCGAGCTGCCCCTGGTCATAGACGGGCGGCATCTGCGGGCGCAGGTCCACTGCGGACGGAAGCGCCGCCGCCGTGCGCCGCGGCACGCGAAAGGTGAAGTCGCGCTGGTCGGGAAGATCCGGAACCCATCCGAATCGCTTGATCGTGAGTTTGCGCGGGGCCGCCATCGTCAGCTCTCCGATGCGTGATTCGCTATCGTGCTGCCCTTACCGCGGCTCCGCAAGATCTTCGAGCACCCCGCGTACCACGTCGCCCAACCTCGATGGGTCGTCGACCACCCGCTCCGGCGGCAGCAGCTTCGCGGCGTGCACCGCATCGCGCGTCATGTCGTTCGTGATCGCCACACACGTCATCCCCGCCGCGATCGCCGACTGCACGCCCGGTACTGAATCCTCGAGTACGAACGAATCTCGTGGAGGCACGCCCAGAAGCCTGCCGGCGAGGGCGTAGATCTCCGGCGACGGTTTCGCGTCGCGCACGTCCTCGCGGGTGACCAGCACCTCCACCTCGCCCGTGAGCCCCAGCCGCTCGAGCACGAGCACCGCGTGCTTGCGATGCGACATCGTCGCGACGCCCACGGGATGCCCCGCGCGCCGCACCTCGCGCAGGAGCGACGTCGACCACGGATACTCCTGCGCGCGAATGAGCTGTTCGTCGGCGATCATCGCCTCGTAGATGCCGAGGCGCAGCGCCATGTACGCATCGAGCGGCGTCGTCGCACCCAGCTCCCCCATCCGCCGCTCCGCCGGCTCTTCGAGCCCGAAGCGCGCGAGCAGCGTCGCCGCCACTTCCTCGCGCGAGTGCCCGACAAGGGAGTCGTACGCGGCATTGACGTCCTGCTCGCGCACCGTCTCCGGGCTCAGCTCCACCGCCGCGCGCGCGTAGGAGCGCGCCTTGAGCACCTCCGTCTGCACCAACGTTCCATCGAGATCGAAAATCGCGGCGACGCGGCGTTCAGTCATGCGAACGAATTTCGCTCCCAGCAGCGAGAAACGCGACTATCGGGCCGCAACTGGCACGGCAACTACGAGCACGAAAAAGGCAAAAAACTGCCGGAATCGAATCATGTAGTTCAGACATCCTCTTGCGGTTCGAACTTCGATCCGCGCCAGGTTCGATTCCGGCCTCTTTTTTGTTTTTTTCGTGCTCGTAGTTGCAGTTCAGCTCGGGCGATGAAAAACGCGACCGGCGAAAACTTTACCGGTCGCGTCCCTTAATATCTTAGTACTAAGATAATCCCTCATCGCCAATCCCTAATACCTCCAACTCGTCGTATCCCCCTTCGCCGTCTTCAGCCAGTGCGCCACCGCCAGCTTCACGAAGCGCGGATGATACGTCAGCCGCGTGACCATGTTCGCGTTCGCGTGGTCGCCGCTCCAGCAGTGCTCGTCGCGCGCGCCGTAGTCCACCGTCGCATCCGCGGGCGGATTTTTCGCGCTCTTGAGGAAGTCCTCCGCGAGATACACGGCGTCATTCAGAAAGAAGTTGTCCGACCGCCCGACATTGAGCGTGATCTTCCCGCGCAGCTTGGGCCCGAGCGTCGCCCAGTCGCGCCGCATGATGTGCACGAGGTCGTAATTGTCGCGCCAGTACGCCGCGACGGTCGTGTCGATCACGCCCGTACGCTTGTCGAAGATGCGCTTCGGATAGCCGTCCGCGCCCACCGGTGAGAACACGGCTTCCCAGATGTCCCACTGCCCGCCCGAGCGCGTCTTCGATCCGAGCACGGCCTCCTTCTGGTTCGACTGCTCCATCGTCACGCGCGTGCGGCCAAAGTAGTCGCGCTCCGCCGGACGCGGCGTCGTGCGCCACGGCCCCGCGCTGTAAAACGCATTCCCGTCGTGGTAGATGTCGACCGTCGTGAACGCATGGAAGTCGATCGGATCGGGGCAGTTCGCCCACGCGCCGTTGTAGTCCTCCGGATACTTCACCTGCGCGCCGAGCGCTTCCCATCCGCCCGTGGACCCACCGTACACCGCGCGTGCCCACGCACCGAGCCCGCGATAGTGCGACTCGACGTACGGAATGAGCTCGTATGTGATCGCGTCCCCGTACGGTCCGTTATTCTCCGAATTCACCGCGTACGAATCATCGTAGTACGGCGTCGGATGCTGAATCGTGAGCAAGAGCACGCGCGGAAAGCCGGGCCCCGTCCACTCCTTGTAGAACTCGTACCCCTTCTCCTGCTGGAGCCGATCGTAGCCGAACTTCGTGCACAGGTCGAGCTCGTGTCCGTTCGGACAGTGCACGGTGAGGCTGTCGAGATTGTACGCGGGGAGCTTCGTATCGGGTGGCGTCTCGCGAAAATCCGAGACGTCAGCCTGGAAGTGCCCGTGATAGATCGCGAGCGGATAGTGCGCATCCGGATGCGTGTCGAAGCCCTCGGGGAGAACGAGAATCGCGCCGAGGTACACGGGGCGTCCCCAGAACTTCGTGAGGCGCTCGCTCTGCACCTTGAAGTGCTTCACGTACTTCGTGTCCGGCGGAAGCGCGATCGGAGGAATCGTCTGGTCGAGCACGATGTGGATCGACGTGGTGCTCGACGGATCGATGTGCATCTTCACCGGCTTGCTGAACAGATTCCCCGGTGCCTCGGGCCACTGCTGCCCCTCGCCGCGATCGCCCGCGGGAAGCTTCACCGTCTTCCCGTCTCCGCGGTGGAAGGTCTCGTACACGTGCAGCAGCCCCTGCACCCAGTAGTCCCCGGCCTTGATCCCCGCGAGTGAATTCGTCGGGTAGCCGAGCGTCGTGTCGCTCACGGTCGCCTCGGCGCCCGGCGCGAGCCCGTCGACATCCACGCCGAACACCTGCTGCGACGTCACCGCATCGGAGATCTGCTCTCGCGGCTCCTTCGAGCTGTCCGTGGAGATGAGCACCAACACTCGGCCATCGAGCGGCTTGGAGCTCTGCGTTGCGCGGAAGGAAACTCCGATGCGCAGCGGCGCTGCGGCGTGTGACTGGGCGGGAGGGGGCGCGGCTCGCTCGCACGAGAGCTGAGCGGTGGCGAGCAGGAGGAGGCTCGCGAGGCGAGTGGCGGACTCTCGCCGGGGCAGTGTAGGCACGCATGTCTCCAAGCTGGAGGACTGGGCGACCGATCTATCTCGTCAAGATCGGAGCAAGCCCAGCCCCTCGCAAGGAACAGCGCGTGAATCGGTGGTGCGAGTTACCCTTGCGCGGCGACGCCCTGGCGACCAACCAGCGGCGCGTAGGCGTTGCGCAGCGCGAGCTCGATTTCCGCGGGGTCGATGGGCTTGTCGAAGAAGAAGCCCTGGCCGAGCTCGCAGCCCAGGTCCTGCAGGCCGCTCAGCTGCTGCTTCAGCTCGATCCCTTCGGCGATCGTCTGCAGCTGCAGCGTCTCGCCGAGCGCGATCACCGCGCGCGCGAGCGCGGACTCCGTGTCGCCACGGCCCACGTCGTCGACGAACGACTTGTCGATCTTGAGGATGTCGATCGGGAAGCGCTGCAGATATCCGAGCGACGAGTAGCCGGTGCCGAAGTCGTCGATCGCGAGCCGCACGCCCAGCGACTTGAGCGCGTGCAACCGTTCGAGAATCGTCTCGCTCTGCTGCATCAGCACGCTCTCGGTGATCTCGAGCACGAGCTGGCGCGGATCGAGCCCGCTGTCGCTCAGCGCGCGCCGCACATCGTCGACCACGTGCTCGCCCTGCAGCTGGTGCCCCGAGATGTTGATCGTGAGCGTGAGCGGCCGTCCCTTTGGACGCAGGTGCTGCCATCCCACCGCCTGCTTGCACGCCTCGCGCACCACCCAGCGGCCGAGCGGAACGATGAGCCCCGTCTCTTCCGCGAGCGGAATGAAGGTGAGCGGCGAGAGCATTCCGCGCGTGGGGTGGTTCCAGCGCACGAGCGCCTCCACACCGGCGATCTCGCCCGTGTTGAGCGCGACGATCGGCTGGTAGCGCAGCGTGAACTCTTCGCGTTCGATCGCGTGGCGCAGATCGGACTCGAGCTCGAGCCGCTCCATCGCTTCCGTGTGCATGCGCGCTTCGTACCGCCGGTACTGCCCTTTCCCGCTCTGCTTCGCGATGTACATCGCCATGTCGGCGTTGCGCAGAAGATCGCTCGCGGTGTGATTCGGCTCCGCGATCGCGATGCCGATGCTCGCCGACGCGAACACTTCCTTCCCCTCGAGATGGAAGGGGTGGCGCATGAGCTCGAGCACGCGCTCGACGACGGTCATCGCCGCGTCGTTGTCGGACGCATCCTCGATCAGAATCGCGAACTCATCGCCGCCGAAGCGCGCAATGGTGTCGGCCGTCCGCACCGCGGTCTGCATCCGCTCCGAGGTGTGGATCAGCAGCATGTCGCCCTGCGCGTGGCCGAGCGAGTCGTTGACGGTCTTGAAGTTGTCGAGATCGAGGAAGATCACGGCGATCGTGCGCGAGTGCCGGCGCGCGAGCGCCAGCGCGTGCGTCACGCGATCGAGAAAGAGCGCGCGATTCGCGAGCCCCGTGAGCGTGTCGTGGAAGGCCTGGTGCGTGAGCTCCGCCTGCAGCGCCCTCCGCTCGCTGATGTCGCGCGTGTTGAGCACGATGCCGCGAACCGTGGGCTGGTCGAGCAGATTCGTTCCGATCACCTCGACGTCGCGCCAACTGCCATCGGCGTGCCGCATCCGCCATTCCGCCGGCGTCGTCACTGCGCCCGGCGGGAGCACGGACATGAAGAAGCTCAGCGTGCGCGGCACATCGTCCGGATGAACGAGCTCCGCGAGCCGCTTTCCCTCGATCTCGCTCGGCTGGTAGCCGAAGATCTGGAGCACGGTCGGACTGGTGTAGCGAATGACGGTGTCCGGATCGACGATCGTGATTACGTCCGACGAATGCTGCACCAGCGCCTCGAAGCGCGCCTCGTTCTCGCGCTTCGCCTGTTCGGAGAGAAGCCGCACGTTCTCGCGCACTGCGGCCATCTGTCGGATGACGACGAGCGCGGTGATGATGATGCCGCCAATCGCGAGCACGCTCATGGGCTCGGGCCAGCGGCGCACGGCGACGACGCCGAGCAGTGCGTAGCAGACGGCGACGCTGATGTACGGCAGGAAGGTGAACGGTTGCGACTTCGTGATGTGGTCGCTCTCGGCGGCGATCACCGGTGGCTTCGAGCTGTAGCGCGCCAGCGCGGATGCGATCACGACGTAGGCGGACAGATAGATGACGTCCGTCCAGTTCGTGCTTCCCCATCCGTGCTGCAGCAGCGTGACGTCGGTGCACAGATCGGACACCAGATAGAGAACCAATCCCGCAAGCAGCATGGCGGGAGTTCCGGAGTTCGTCTGCGCCGGGCGGCGCATGAACGCGGTGACGACACCGAGCATCAGGAGCATCGAGGCGATCGGATACGCCAGCGACCAGAACGTGCCCCAGAATCCATCGAGCTCGTACGTGCTCGACGGGATGATCACCAGATACCAGACCGCAAGTCCGCCACCCACGATGACGGTCCCTGCATCGATCATGAATTTCCAGTACTCGTTCCGCACGCGGCGGGCGAGCGGCATCGACAGCAGCGCCGCGAGGCCAAACGAGTAGAAGCCGAAATAGAGTACGTTCGTCCAGTCCGCGAGTGGATTCCCGTTCTGCTCGTACTTCGAATAGAACGCGGTCACGTTGCCGGCGAACACACATGTGAACGCGATGCCGATCAGGTGAAGGGCGCGACGAATGCGGGGATCCGTGCTCGTGCGCTGGCTCGCGCGAAACGCGAGCGCCGCCGCCGCGGCGTTCATGGGCAGGAACGCGACGCCTCGGAGAATGTGCACCCAGAAGCCCGTTTTCGAGACGCTCATGAGCCCCAGGTACAGGAGGGCGTACGCGGCGATCACGAGGGTGAGCGCGTTACCCCAATCCAGGATCCATGCGCGAAAGCGGGGCCCCGCGTTTGTGGTGGTCTCGTTCGAGTGCATGCCCTACAGACGCGACTGCCGGGACATCGTTTCGACTCGGCCCGGACCCGAATAGGTCTTTTCAACCCATTCCAGGGGATAAAATGATCCGAGCCGGCCCAGTTAACGGGCCGGCTCGGGGGTTTACGGGGCGATCCGGCACCTCTAGGGGCGATAGGCTCCGGCGCCAGCGGCACCCATTGCTCCGGCACCCATGCCGAATCCGAGTGTCCCCACGACAAACGCGATGAGCACCATGACGAGGATGCTGCAGATGATCACGACGACCGTATACCCAACCGCCTTGTCCTCGGGCGCCTTCATCAGCACTGGAAGGCCGAGGAACAGCAGGTAGAGACTGTAGAGGCCGAAGAGGATGCCAATGACGCTGAGCGCCGGAATCAGGCCGAGGAATCCTCCGACCCAGGAGGCAGTGTAGGCGTACGCAACGACCTTGAGCGCCTGGACTTGATTCTTCGTGCCGCCGAACGATGGCGCGAGCGCATCGACGATGAGCGCCATGAGGTACACCCCGATGAGGGTGAAGCAGTACGTCACCGCGGCGCTGATCAGCGCAGTGCCGAACGGAGTCTTGTAGTGCCCGCCGACGAGCGGAATTGTCACTCCGATCAGCGACATGCCGATCGCGTTGCAGATCACGGGAATCGCCGCGAGCGGCATGATGTAGCCCGTGTACAACGAAGCAACGGTCGCCGGCTCCGCATCGATCACTGGCCACTCGGTGCGCGGCGAGAGAAGGATTTGCTTGACGCGATCGACAAGGGCCATGTGTCGCTCCGATGGAATGGGATGCACGATCATACGCATCCCGGTCGCAAGCGGAAGATACGCGCTGCGCCCCGACGAGCTATCGAATGGCTAAGTTGTTGTAAATCAACGATCTGTACGCCGTCACTGGGTGACGGACACTCCATTCGTGAGCCGCAGCGAGACGCGGCCGCCCTGCGGAATGCACGCGCCGATGCCAAGTCCCTTCTGCGTGGGCCCTGCGGTGAATTCGGTGTGCGCGGTCGCACTCCCGGCAATCGGAATTGTCTTGCCGCCAACATCCATCGACACGCCCTTCGCGCCGATGTAGACCGGCGCCTTCTCCATCACGACGCTCAGGATCACCTGCGTGCCCGCCGGAAGTGAGACGCCATTACTGCCGCTCACCGCCGACACGGTCGTGGTGGTGAACTTCTCACCCTCGCTGCTGCTCGTGCTGCACACGCGCGATCCGCTCGAAAGCTCGATCGTCGTGCCGGGCCCGATGTTTCCCGTCTTCGCGACAGGCGCCGGCGGAGGAGCAGGCGCGGGCGCCGCGGCAGGAGGTGTCGCTGCCGGCGTGTTGGTCGGTTGCGTCGTTGTCGCAG
>Ga0207712_10000059_pt1 | contig 137849 bp, 121 predicted proteins | sample KBSS44metaG_FD_184402 | JGI IMG/M metagenome (GOLD analysis project Ga0207712, IMG submission 184402) | Switchgrass rhizosphere microbial communities from Kellogg Biological Station, Michigan, USA - KBS S4-4 metaG (SPAdes) (version 2) | ecosystem: Host-associated > Plants > Roots >... | reverse complement strand
GCGCAGCGCGGCTTCCACCTCGCGGATCGCGCCGGCGCGGCTGGCCATCGCGCTGCCCAGCCCCGGCCAGTAGCGGATGAAGCCGCCCCGCCCGACCTCCTTGGCGTGGTAGAGCGCATAGTCGGCATTCTGCCGGACGGCTTCGGGATCGGTGTCGCCCGCCACCAGCGCGGCGCCACCGATCGTTGCGCCCGGCACGATATGATAGCCGGCGCATTCGGCCGGCTGGCCGATCGCGTCGAGGATCCGGCCGGCGGTGACGCCCAGGTCCTGCAGCGCCGGCGGCGCGCGCAGCACGATCGCGAACTCGTCGCCGCCCAGCCGGAACGCGATGTCGGGTGCGGCGGCGGCGGCGATGCGTTGGGCGACGCAGCGGATCAACTGGTCGCCGACGCGGTGGCCGAACGTGTCGTTCACCGCCTTGAGATTGTCGAGATCGACGGCCATCAACGCCCAGCGGCCGGGATCGGCGCAGGGCAGGCCGACCAAGAGCGCGTTGAAGGCGGCGCGATTGCCGAGACCGGTCAGCTCGTCGATCGTCGCGCGGCGCTCGCGGTCGATAACGCGCTGATCGCGCTCGATCGCGATCGCGCACAGATGCACGCAGGTCGCGACGATTTCGCGCTCGCGCGGACTGGGGCCGCGATGCTCGCGATAATAGAAGGCGAAGGCCCCGATCGCATTGCCGGCGGCACCAAGGATCGGACTCGACCAGCAGGCGCGCAGCCCGGCGGCCACGACCGGCGTCTTGTACGCCGCCCAGCGCGGGTCGGTCGCGAGATCAAGGACGGCGACCGGCCGGCCCAGGCTGGCGGCGGCGCCGCACGACCCGACATCGGGACCGATCGGCAATCCGTCGATCATCGGCCCGAGCGCGGCCGGCAGGCTGTTGCCCGACAGCGGGCGCAGGCATCGATCCTCGTCGACGGTCAGCACCGAACAGATCGTGTCCGGCAGCAGGGATTCCACCTCTGCGCACAGCCGATCGGCCGTCGCCTTGAGTGATTCGCCGCGTGCGACCATTTCGAGGATGATGTTCTGAAGCCGCAGCAAGGGATCCCCAAGTCTCTGTTGAAAGTGGCGCTACCGCACCATCTACGTTCCGGATGAACGAGGATTATGCGAACACGCTGAAACTGCGGTTAACACTGCACGGCTTTCGCATCCATAATGGATCAATCTTTCGCTTGGGCGGTGCGTGTCGCCGACACCCGAGTAACGTCTGTGACCGATCCGCCGGTCATTCGCTTCACCGCATGCTTAGCGTCGCGTTAACCATTGGCGCGCATCACACCCGTTCGGGACGTTCGGAGGTGTCATGTTCAGCTATCGTTTGAGTCGCCGCCTGGCGGTCGTCGGCATGGTGCTGACTTTGGTGTCGTGTGCGGCGCGGCCGCCGCAGATCGTCGCGCCGGCGCCGGTCGCAGAACCGATTCCGGCGCGTCCACGTCCGCCCTCGGGCGCATCGGCGACGATGATGGTGCCGCAGCGCGGTCCCGACGGGAATTGGCTGACGGTCAACAGCGGGATCGCGCCGGTGGAGGCGGCGTGGCATCTGCGCGCCGGACTCAACGTCGCGGCGCTCGGCTGCCGGGGCGCCGAGGGGGAGACCATCACGCAGAGCTATAATGCGATGCTCAAGCAGCGGAAGGCGGCGCTCGCTGCCGCCGACCGCGCGATCCAGGCGCGCGCCAGGGCCGAACGCGGCGCCGACTGGCAGGACGCGCATGACGATCGCATGACGCAGCTCTATAATTTCTTCGCGATGCCGCCGGTGCAGGCACGCTTCTGCGCCGCGGCCGCCGACGTCGCGGCGCGCGAACCGGCGGTGGCGCCGGCCGAATTCGGCGCGTTCGCGGTCCAGGCGCTGGCCGAAATCTCCGCGCCGTTCACCGATTTCTATACCGCTTATGATCGCTATCGGGTCGAGCTTGCGGCATGGGATGCGCGCTATGGATCGGGCACGCAGCTTGCCGCGGTCGTGGCGACGCCGACCATAGCCGCCGCCATGCCGGTGGCGCCGGCGACACCCAGGATCAGCTATGCCAGTGTGGCCGAACTGGATTCATGGGCGGGCAGCGCCGCGCTCGCCTGTCACGGATGCCGGCGAGGGCAGGTGGCTTCGCGCTGAACCCAGGGACGGTCCGCGCCGCGGCAACCGGAACCTCCTCATCCCTGCCGCCACGGCGCGACGGTCAGGGATTGGCGGAGCTTGTCGAGAAACGCCGTCGTTCGCGCGCTGCGTCCGTGGCGGGTGCCGAGCATCGCGACCACATCCGCAGGCGGCGCTTCCCAATCCGGAAGCACATGCCTCAGCCGGCCGCTGGCGAGATCGCCGGCCACGTCCCATTCGGAACGAACCGCCAGTCCGAGGCCAGCCAGTGTCCAATCGCGCACCACCGTCCCGTCATTGCTGGACATGGTTGGATGGATGCGCACCGTGGCTGGGCCGTGCAGCGGATGCCCGAAGCGCCACAGGGTCACGTCCTCGTCATTCTCCCGCACGACCAGACAGCGATGGCGAGCCAGGTCCGCGGGAGTTTCGATCGGCGCCGCCTGCGCGAGATAGATCGGACTGGCGGTCAGAAGGCGCCGATTCGGTGCGAGCGTCGTCACGATCTGGCTCATCCGTCCGGACGCGCCGATATGGATCACGATGTCGCTGCTTTCGATCAGTTGCGAGCCGGGATGATCCGACAGGTCCAGCGTCACGGTGACTGCGGGAAACAGATGGACGAACGCCGCGACGACAGGCGCGACATGCACGCGACCAAAGCCATGCGGCGCCGTGATGCGCAAGTGGCCACTGACGATCTGGCGGCGGCTGCCCAGCGCCTCGCTCAACCGCTCGATCGCCTCGGAAACGACCTGCGCCTGCGCCGCGACGAGGGCGCCCTCGTCGGTGAGCCCGAGATGGCGGTGCGATCGTTCGACCAGGCGTACGCCGATACGCGCCTCCAGCGCGCGAAGCCTTTGTGTCACCGCGGGCGGCGTGACGTTCATCTTCCGCGCGCTCTCGGCGAGCGATTTCGAGCCGGCCACGACGGCGAAGAAGGCGAGATCGTCCGACGTCAACATTAACTTGGACCTTAACGATAGATGCAGGCATCGTAAATTGCCCTGCTTCCCGACATGGCGCAATGTTCCGCCTGGATCAGATGGAAGCATGTTTGTGACAGATGCCTTGACCACCGCGGAGGCGCCGCCGCTCACCGCTCGCCTTACGCTCGACCGGCTCGCGACACCGTGCCTGATGCTCGATGCGGATCGCATGGAGCGAAATGTCGCGCGGCTGCGGGACCGGCTGCGGCGCTTCGACGTGACCCTGCGGCCGCATCTGAAGACCGGCAAGTCCGTCGAGGTCGCACGGGCGGTGATGGAATCGCCTGCCGGACCGGCTACCGTTTCCACGCTCAAGGAGGCGGACCAGTTCGCTGCGGCCGGCGTGCGCGACATCATCTATGCGGTGGGCATCGCCCCCGACAAATTGGACCGGGTGCTCGATCTGCGCGCGTGCGGCGTCGATCTCGCCATCGTCCTCGATACGCTCGAGCAGGCCGAGGCGGTCGCCGCGGCCTCGCGCCGCGCCGGCGTTCGCATCCCCGCGTTGATCGAAATCGACTGCGACGGACACCGGTCCGGTGTCGTGCCGACGGACGCGGAGCGGCTGATCGCGATCGGCCGCGCGCTCGCGAGCGACGCCGAGCTGCGCGGGGTCCTTACCCATGCCGGCGGCAGCTATGGCGCACGCGGTGCTGCCGCGCTCGAAGCCTGCGCCGAGGAGGAACGGCGCGCGGTCGCGGGCGCAGCCGCGATCCTGCGGACGGCGGGCCTCGACTGCCCGGTCGTGAGCGTCGGCTCCACCCCCACGGCGCACTATGCCACCGACCTGACCGGGGTTACCGAGGTCCGCGCCGGCGTCTTCGTGTTCTTCGATCTCGTGATGGCCGGCATCGGCGTCTGCGCGATCGACGATATCGCGCTGTCCGTGCTGGCCACCGTCATCGGCTACCAGCGCGACAAGGGCTGGATCCTGACCGACGCCGGCTGGATGGCGATGTCGCGCGATCGCGGCACGGCCAATCAGGCGGTGGACCAGGGCTATGGCATCGTCTGCGATCTTGCCGGCCGGCCCTATCCCGATCTGATCGTCGCCGATGCCAACCAGGAGCATGGTATCATGGCCGTCAGGCCCGGTTCGGGCGGGGTGCTGCCGGAGCTGGCGATCGGCGATCGCGTGCGCATCCTGCCCAACCATGCCTGCTCCACCGGGGCGCAGCATCCCGGCTACAACGTCGTCCGCGGTGACTCCCCGGTCGTCGAGGCCGAATGGCCGCGCTTCGGTGGCTGGTAGATGCCGGCGGATGCCCGCGCGGGCACCCGCACCCGCCTCTTCGCGCTCTCCCACCAGCCCATGACAGGACCGATCATGACGGAACCGCACGACCCCAATATCCCCGCCGCGACCCTGTCGCCGCCCAGCGGCCATTACAGTCACAGCGTCCGCTGGGGCGACATGGTGTTCGTGTCGGGCCAGCTCGGCGTGCGGCCGGACGGCACCCACACTGCCGACCTGCCGTTCGAGGATCAGGTACGACAGGCGCTCGCCAATTTGCTCGCCGCGGTGCGGTCCTCGGGCCTCGATCGCGCCGATCTGCTGAAGGTGACCGCCTACATCGTCGACGTGGCGAACTGGCCCCGCTTCAACGCGATCTATGCCGAGGTCATGGGCAGCGCGCGGCCCGCGCGCGCCGTCGTGCCGGTACCCGAGCTTCATTACGGTTACCTCGTCGAAATCGACGCGATCGCGGCGCGTGGGGGACCGGAGCCGTCCGGCCGGGCCTCCGCCTGACGTCGGAGCGGCCGCTTCGGCCACGGGAAATATACAGACGAGATTCATGCCCAATTGGCGATACGGCGGCCGCGATCTGGGGCTGGTGAGGCCGGTCCGCCACAGGGCGACGTCGCCGTCGCCGTCGTGGGGACATCGGCTGGGCGGATCGAACGCCGGGCTGCCCGCCGCCGCTACAGCCCGAACCGGATCGTGGCCCGGATGTCGCGCCCGGCGAGCGGCGCGAAATCCTTGAGGAAGCTCGCATGGCGGCGGGCATCGGCATCGAAGATGTTGTTGGCGCTGAGCGCAGGCTGGTCTTGCCATCGGGACCGAACGGGTTGAAGCCGATCGAGGCGTTGACCATCGTGTAATCGGCGGTCGGCGTCTCGAACGCGGCGATCCAATGTCGCGCCGCAGCAGGATTGCGGGCGCTGTTGCGCCGAACCGCCGGCTCAGCGCGACGGTTCGCTAGAAATCATAGACCAAAGACGCGCGGCTCAGCGTGTCGAGTTGCTCGCGGCCGTCGATCGGCTCGCCCTCGAACTGGACATGGTAGCTGAACCGCGCCGACAGCGGACCGAACAATTTGGCGTTGAGCGAGGTCGTGCCGACCACCGAGCTGTTGATCTTGTCGACGTAGAGCGACACATCCTGCTCCAGCTTGACCGTCGGGCTGAGCTTCCAGCTGAAGTCGATCGAGCCGCGGCCGGCGATCGCGGTTTCCGATCCGCCCGCGGTGAAGCGGGTAGAGCGCATGGCCGGCCCGGCCTCGAGATCGAGCGTGATCCTGCCCTCGAGCGCGCGGTAACCCAGGCCCGCCGAGGCCGCGTAGCGCGCATCATAGCCGAGGAAGCGGTCATTCTCATATTGGACGAGCGAGACGAGATAGGCCTTCTCGTCGAACTTGTAATTATTCTCGTAGCTGCCGGTATAGCGCTCGCGCGAGGTGAGGCCGGCGCTCTGCTGATAGTCGGCGGACGCCTCGAACTTGTGCCGCCATTTCAGCCCCTCGCGTTTCATCCGCAGCGCACCGCTCAGCCCCACCGTGTCGGTATTGCCCGTGGTGCGGAAGCCGCCGAGCTCGATCTGGCCGTCCCACAAAGCCAGCGCCGACGCGTGACGCAGCCTGGCCAGCCGCTCCTCGGCGCGCGCCTTGCGCCGTCGGTCGGCGAGCGCCCGGAACTGGCCGGCGCGATCGGGCGCGGCTTCGGCGGCATATTTGATCACCGCATCCATCTCGGCATCGCTGCCTTTCGCGACGGCCGATTCGACCATCGCGGTGAGCGGGTCGGACTGCGGGGCGACGGGTGTTGGCGGTGGCGTGTCCGCGGCCAGCGCCGGCTGTGCGATGCCGGCCGAGATGGCCATAATCCAGATGACGCGCCGCATCGACATACTCATACGCAATTTACAGAAACGGTCGGAACTCATTCAATATAGCTGAATAAAGCTCTTTCTTGAACGGCACGATCAGGTCGGGCAGTTCGTCCGGCTCGGCCCAGCGCCAGCTGTGGAATTCGGGATGCTCGGTCTCCAGGTTCACGTCGTCGTCGGTCCCCAGATAGCGCATCAGGAACCAGGTCTGGCGCTGTCCGCGATATTTGCCGCGCCACAATTTGCCGACCATGTCCGCCGGCAGATCGTAGAGCAGTTCCTTGCCGGCGCGCGCGACGATCGCGACGAGCCGTGGCGTTATTCCGGTCTCTTCCTCCAGTTCGCGCAAGGCGCCGGCCTCGGGGTCCTCGCCGGGGTCGAGACCGCCCTGCGGCATCTGCCAGGCGGCGAGGCGGGTATCGATGCGCTGGGCGACGAACACCTTGCGGGCATCGTTGATCAGCATCACGCCGGCGGCGGGACGATAGGGGAGGGTGGCCGGATCGATCATGCCGCGCGCGCCGCATTCGTGCCCGACGCCTGTGCCATCACGCGATTGGCTTCGGCCTCGGCGATCACCGGCGCCAGCGCCGCGAGCGCGCCGGCGATGTCGCCCACCGACGAGGGCACGCCCTTCGCCATGTTGATGAAGCCGTGGATATTGCCCGCGGCCTCGCGATAGAGCGTCTGGACGCCGGCGGCGATCAGCGCGGCGGCGTAAGCGCGGCCCTGATCGCGCAACGGATCGAGACTGGCGGTCACCACCAAAGTCGGTGGCATGCCTTCATGCTTGCCGAGCAGCGGCGAGGTGCGGATGTCGGCATAGTCGGGTTTATAATGGTCATCGAACCACGTCATCGACGCTGCCGTCAGCATATACCCGTCGGCGAATCGGTCCTGCGAATCATAGGTGCGCGTCATGTCGGTTACGGGATAGAACGCGAATTGCGCGATCACCGGCACGGCGGCCGGCCGGTCGCGCAGGCTCATCGTGGTGATGATCGTCAGCGCGCCGCCCGCGCTGTCGCCCGACAGCACGAGGCTGGTGACGGCGCGACCGAGCGGCGGCGGGCTCGTCGCGACCCAGCGCGCGGCCGCCTCGCAATCGTCGGGCGCCGCCGGCCACGGATGCTCGGGCGCGAGCGCGTAATCGATCGCGACGATCGGCAGGTCGAGCAGTTGCGCGGCCCGCGTGCAATAGGGCTCGTGCGTTTCGAGGTCGCCGATCACGAAGCCGCCGCCGTGGAAGAAGACCATCACCGGCCCCGGCTCGCGGCGCTCGCGCGCATCATAGAGCCGCGCGGGGATATCGCCCGCCGGACCGGGGATGGCGAGGTCGCGGATCACCGGCAGCGCGACCGGCTCGGCATCGAGCAATGTCCGCGACGTCATCATCATCGTCCGCGCGGTGGCGACGTCGACTTCATTGATCCTGGGAGTGGGCGCGTTGTTGAGGAAGGCGAGCAGCGCCTGGACATCGGGTCGGACAAAAGGCTCGGTCATGAATCACTCCGCTATTGCCTGCATCTGGCACCCCGCATCTGGCGGCGATGCGGCGAGCGCCCTAGTTACGGTCGATGGCCCATGTCGTCCACCACCCCGGTTACCGGACGCCGGCGCAGTCCGGCACTTTTCGCTGGGACAAATATGGATTGCTGATCGAGGCGCTGCGGGCCGATGGCGGACCACTGACCCTGCACCGGCCCGAACCGATGCCGCGTTGCTGGATCGAGGCGGTCCACGATCCCGCTTATGTCGCCGAGGTGATCGAACTGCGCGTGCCGCCGGAGAAGACACGACGGATCGGCTTCGCCGTCAACGAAGCGGTGGCCCTGCGATCGCAATTGTCGCCGGGCGGCACCTGGCTGGCCGCGAAGCTGGCGCTGGACCATGGCCACGCCGCCAACGGCGCCGGCGGCAGCCATCATGCGCATCGGGACACCGGCGCCGGCTATTGCGTGTTCAACGATCTTGCGATCGCGGCGAACCGGCTGGTGACGGAGGGCGACGTCCGGCGCATCCTGATCGTCGACGTCGACGTCCACCAGGGTGACGGCACCGCCGCCCTGCTCGCCGGCCGGCCCGGGATCGCCACCTACTCGATCCATGCCGACAAGAATTTCCCGGCGCGCAAGGCGCTCTCGACGCTCGACGTGCCGCTGCCCGACGGCACCGGCGATGCCGCCTATCTCGATGCGCTGGCGGGCAGCCTGCCCGATCTGGTGAACTCGGTGCGGCCGGACCTGATCCTGTATCAGGCGGGTGTGGACCCGCACGTCGACGACCGGCTGGGCCGGCTGTCGCTGACCGACGACGGGTTGCGGATGCGCGACATGTTCGTCGGCGGGCTGGCGAAGGGGCTGGGCATCCCGATCGCGAGCGCATTGGGCGGCGGCTATGGCGATGACGGCATGGCGATCGCGCGGCGGCATGCGGCGAGTATCCGCGCGGTGGCGCACGGAATGCAGGTGTAGTTCGTTTCCCGCCAAAGTGCTCGGAGGCTTCGGGGCGGAAGTTCAACCAGGTGGCCGACCCATCCGATATGTCTCGGCAAGGTCCCAGAACCAGTCGGTGTCGAGATCAGTCGTGCGATGGACCTCATCGATCCGCAATCGCGCCCTGTCGAAAAGCGCATAGCAGATCTGATCGTCGTCGTGTCGTGAACGATACGCGATGCCGTCCGCGTCGATTGGGTGCCCCTCGAGCGCCGCCGACCATATTTGCGGAACGTCGTATGGAAGGCCGCTATGTGCAATGGCGGCCGTCGCACCGATAATCGCAAGGCCAGGCCCCATCAATGCGATGAGCTTGAGCGGCGCTGTTGCACGCAGTTGGCAATAGCCCTTCGTCGCAACGGGTGCTGGGTCGATCAAGCGGCGACCAGGTGTGCGAAGGAAGGTTTCGGCCAGCGCGCCTGCCGCCTGAGCGGCGCAATAGAGCACGCCGTACCGCCCGTCAGGCGCATTGAACCGCCCGAGCGTGGAGCGATCGAAATAGATCGGTTCGAATGCGCCAGCGTAAAAGCGATGGAGCGTTTCGCCCACATCGAGGCTCACGAGCGCCGGCGTCCTCGAGTCGAGGTCGGCCGGCGGAAGCGGCGCCGTCACGCGCCCTGCATGCCGATCCGCTGTGCGGCCGCGAGTACCGTGTCGAGTTTACCCTGCTTGAGCAGTTCGATTGGTCGTTGGGCCCCGAGATCCGAATGCGGGTTGGCGAGGAAATTGAGGACCGACCAAGGACTCTTGAAAGCGAGCGCCTGCTGCACTTGTTCGAGGCCGCGGACGACCTCACCATTTGTATCGAACTGAAGTGCCGGGAACCGCCGCCGGTTGCTCGGTCCGGGCACTGCCAGAAGACTGCCCTCCTGGACGCGGCGGTCGATGCGCTGACGTGAAACGCCGCGCAGCATGCGCTGGACTTCGGAGAAATCGAACGACCCGCCAGCATCGGCGAGATCAGCTTCGGCGATTTCGATCCCGCGCAGCAGCGCGCGAGCGCGAGCGCCCGGCTCGAAAGCCTTTTTCGATGGTTCGGCGGGATCGTCCACGACCACCTGTATCGCCGGACCTTCGAGGATGGCGGCCGATTTGCCCCCGCTGAGCTTTACGCGCCTCAACCGCTGCGACTTCAAGCCCTCGATCGGGCGCGACGAAAACAACGTGATACTCGCTCCGTCTGGCAGATCGAGCTTTGCCAAACCATCAATATGGTTCTTGTCGACCGTCGAGGCATAGAGCGCATGCGACGCGCCGCGCACGGCCTTTTTGGATTTGGCTGGCTGGTCCTTGGCAATCATCGACAATCCCTCCAGCCAATAAATGAGGGTGAATGCCAACAATGTCAACAATGACAATTAATGATCGATCTAGGCGCTGTCTGCGTTCATGACGGTCGTCGGGCCGCAACGTTCGAAACGGACAGCGCAGCGGACGTCGCAATGGGCGTGAATGAGCGATCGGCTCCGAATACCGCCGTGAATACAAGCGGTTCCCCAGGACCCGAAATGACAGTCGAACTGGACATCGAAGTGGTCGCTGATCTTGGTCTGCGTGTTGCGTTCGATCGACAGTACGGGACGACAAGTCGAACAACGTCGCTCAGCAACAACTGACCCCGAATCTCAGAACAACCCCGCGATCACCCCATCCGCATCGATCCGGATCGACTCCGCCGCCGGCACGCGTGGCAGCCCCGGCATCGTCATGATCTCGCCGCAGATCGCGACGACAAAGCCGGCGCCCGCCGCCAGCCGCACCTCGCGGACATGGACGACATGGCCGGTCGGCGCGCCGAGCAGTGCCGGGTCGGTCGAGAAACTATATTGCGTCTTGGCCATGCACACCGGCAGATGGCCGAACCCGTCGGCTTCCCAGCGCGCGAGCTGGGCGTGGACCTGCGGGTCGGCGACCGCCTCCTCGGCGCGGTAGATTCGGCGGGCGATGGTGTCGATCTTGGCGAACAGCGGCAGATCGTCGTCATAGAGCGGCGCGAACTGGGCGGCGTCGGCGTCGGCCAGCGTTGCAACGCGCTTCGCGAGTTCCGCCGCGCCGGCGCCGCCCTCGGCCCAGTGGCGGCACAGCACCGCTTCCGATCCATGGGCAGCGGCGATCTCGCGGATCGCGTCGACCTCGGCCTCGCTGTCGGTGCCGAAATGGTTGATCGCAACGACCGCGGGCACGCCGAACTGGCGGACATTCTCGATATGCCGTGCGAGATTGACGCCGCCGCGCCTGACCGCCGCGACATCCTCGGTGCCGAGCTCCGACTTCGCGACGCCGCCGTTCATCTTGAGCGCGCGCACCGTCGCGACGATCACCGCCGCCGCCGGCTTCAGCCCCGCCTGCCGGCACTTGATGTCGAAGAATTTCTCCGCGCCCAGATCGGCGCCGAAACCGGCTTCGGTCACCACATAATCGGCGAGCCCCAGCGCTGCGCGCGTCGCGATCACCGAGTTGCAGCCATGCGCGATGTTGGCGAACGGGCCACCATGGACCAAAGCGGGGTTGTTCTCCAACGTCTGGACGAGATTGGGCTTCACCGCATCCTTGAGCAGCACCGCCATTGCGCCGTCGGCCTTGAGGTCGCGCGCGGTCACCGACCGGCGGTCGCTGGTATAGGCGACGACGATCGCGCCCAGCCGGCGTTCGAGATCCTCGAGATTTTCGGCCAGGCACAGGATCGCCATCACCTCGGACGCGACGGTGATGTCGAAGCCCGATTCGCGCGGGTAGCCATTGGCCGGACCACCGAGCGACTGGGCGATGTCGCGCAGCGCGCGGTCGTTCATGTCGAGCGCGCGCCGCCAGACGATGCGGCGGACGTCGATGCCCAGCCTGTTGCCCCAGTGGATATGGTTGTCGATCATCGCCGCGAGCAGATTGTGCGCGCTCGTGATCGCGTGGAAATCGCCGGTGAAATGGAGGTTGATATCCTCCATCGGCGCCACCTGCGCATAACCGCCGCCGGCGGCGCCCCCCTTGGTGCCGAAACAGGGACCCAGCGACGGCTCGCGCAGGCAGAGCAGGGTCCGCCGTCCGCTATGGCTCAGCGCGTCGGCGAGGCCGACCGAGGTCGTCGTCTTGCCTTCGCCGGCCGGCGTCGGGTTGATCGCGGTCACCAGGATCAGTCTGCCCGTCGCGCCTTTGGGTTGCGCGGCGAGCCAGGCGGGATCGAGCTTGCCCTTGTAATTGCCATAGGGTTCGATCGCGCCGGCCGGGATACCGAGTTTCGCGCCGACCTCGGCGATGGGCAACAAGATGGCGGCGCGCGAAATCTCGATATCGGTCGGCATGGGGTCTCCGTGGTCGCACGCGCATCTTCCATGTCGTCCCCGATGGCGCAAGCCACGGCTTGCCATGTTGGCTGAAGGGCGGGTAAGTTCGTGCTTCGTTCCTGTCGGGAGTTTTCGTGAACGCCATTTTCGCCATCCTCGCGATCTTTTTCGCGCTGGCCATCGGCCTCGGTCTCGGGCGGCTGATCTGGCACGGTGCCGCCGCCGAACTGCCGCAGCTGAAGCGGGCGAGCGATGCGCTGCGCGAGGAGCGCGACTTCGCGAGACTCAGCCTGTCGGGCGCACGCGCCGCGGCCGATCGGCTGCCGGCTGTGGAGGCGGCGCTCGAATCGGCGCGCGCGCGGGCAGCCGCGCTGGCCGAGGCCAATGCGGCGTTCGCGCGCGGCGAAGAGGAGCGGGCGGCGTCGCACGCGGCCCAGCTCGCCCAGCTCAAGGAGATGGAGGCCAAGGTCGAAGACCGTTTCCGCCAGTTGGCGACGCAGGCGATGACCGAGGCGCAGGCGCAGTTCCTCAAGCGCGCCGACGAGCGTTTCGCCGAACAGGGCGCGAAGAATGAAGGCCAGCTCCGGGCGCTGCTGACCCCGGTCGAGACCACGCTCAAGCGCTATGAGGAAGGGCTGCAGAAGGTCGAGGCCGCGCGGGTCGGCAGTTATGGCGAACTCAAGGTCGCGGTCGCGCAACTGGTGCAGGGCAATGAAGTCGTCCGGCAGGAGACGCAGCGTCTGACCAACGTGCTGCGATCGAGCCCCAAGGCGCGCGGGCGCTGGGGCGAGGAGCAGTTGCGGACGATCCTCGAATCGGCCGGCCTCGCCGAGAATGTCGATTTCACGCTGCAATCGTCGGTCAACGACGGCGAGAAACAGTTGCGGCCCGATTGCGTGATCAACCTGCCGGGCGGGCGCTGCATCGTCATCGACGTCAAATGCCCGCTGGTCGCGTTCGAGCAGGCGTTCGACGAGGAGGACGAGACCCGCCGTGCGGGTTTCCTGCTCGCCCATGCCAATGCGATGAAGAGCTATGCCAATGATCTCGGCCGCAAGAGCTATTGGCGGCAGTTCGATCTGTCGCCCGATTTCGTCATCATGTTCATCCCCGGCGAACATTTCCTGTCGGCGGCGGCCGAACGCGCACCCGACCTGATCGACACCGCCTTCCGCAACGGCGTGATCATCGCCTCGACGATCAACATGCTGGCGCTCGCCAAGGTGATGGCCGGCATGTGGCGGCAGGAGGCGCTCGCCGCGCAGGCGCAGGAGGTCGCCGAGGTCGGCAAGGAGCTGTATCGCCGGCTGGCGGTGATGGGGAGCCACGTCCAGAAGCTCGGGCGCAACCTCAATCAGGCGACCGGCGCCTATAATGATTTCGTCGGCAGCCTCGAAAGCCAGGTGCTGACGCAGGCGAAGCGTTTCGAAGCGCTGAAGGTGGAAACCGGCGGACGCAGCATCGAGGCGATGCCGCTGGTCGACACGGTCGTGCGGCCGCTGACCAAGCTGCTGCCGACGGTCACGGATGAGGCTGCGGAGTAGGGCCAAGCGGTGCCTGGCAAAAAGCCGATGGACCGGCTTTCTTCCTTTGTCGTCATCCCGAAACGTGTTGCGGGATCCATAAACGCCAAATCCTCAGTACTGCAACAGCACTGAAAACACTGAGTTTATGGATCCCGAAACAAGTTCGGGATGACGGAAAAAGGGTCAATCAAAAATATGGTGTTCAGGCGGCCTGCTTGCTCCAGCGTGCGAGCAGATCGTTCAGCACGACCACTCGCGCACGTTCGCGGCTCATATCCGCCGACGGTTTCGACGCGATCAGGTTGAGCAGAACGCGCAGTTCCTTCTTCAGGTCGCTCTCATATGTATTGCTCATAACGCCTCCATCCTCTGCGCGCAGTCTACAGGATTCGCAGGCAATGCACCACAGCTTCGCCGCATTTTCGAACCGGAAACGAACCGTCTCGCGAGGCTCGCGGGTCAAGACACCGCCGCCACGAACACCGCGCGGTCGATGCCATGCTCGGTGAGCAGCGCGAGCAAGCGTTCGCGGGCGTCGAGATATTGGTCGTCCTCGCGGTCGCGCCGGTCGACCGGCAGCGCCCGGCAGGCCTGCCAGCGGCGCACGAGCTCGTCGGCGAGCGGCAGGAATTCGGGGCGTGGCGCGGTGGTCATGCTGCATCCTTTCTGTTGGATAGCGCGTCGAATATTGCCTGTTCGACGCTGGGCTGGAGGTCGGAGAGCGCGAACCAGGCGGCCCGCATCGCCTCCCATTGCGGCGTGCCCCAGATCGGGTTGCCGGGGCGGGGACCCTCCCACGAGAAACCGACCGCATTGGCGATCCATTCCTCGCGGATCGTTTCCAGCCGCGCGGCGCGGTCGCCCTCGAAACCGGTCCATTCGTCGCGGGTCATCGCATAGCTGGCGACATGGCGGCGATGCTCCGGCGGATGGGCGGCGCAGCTGGCGAGCAGGCGCACGGCCTCGCGATCGCCTGTCCATGATCCGGCCGGGCGGGGTGAAACGGCAATGGCCATCGATCGTCCCCCAAGCGCACGAGACCGCGATTCGGTCGGTCCGACAGACTATGAGAGGAAAAATCCTACATTGCAAATTGGGGCGTGATTTTTTGCGCCGATGCCGTTGGACAGAAATAACAAGGGTTTACGGCATGGAAATGGCGACCTTTGCGGATTCTGACGCTCATGCCGCTGCGGCAGCCATATGCTCTGGCGAAAAAAATCGCACGCAGATTTGCAATGTAGGAAATGACCTATCAAAGAACATAGCAGAAACATCGGTGCGAGTCGCCGATCGAACGGAAAGGGCAGCATATGGCGAAGGCAAAGACGGCGAAGACGGCACGGGCGCGGCGGGCGCGGCCCCCGGTCCATGAAACCGCGCTCGAACGCCTGTCGCGGCAAGCCCGCGAACGCGATTCGGCGACACAGGCGCGGCAGCCGCTGGCGACGCCAGAGACCCGCGCGCATGGCGACTATCATGAAGCGTGGACCGAGGAGGACGGCCAGCGCGCACGCGTGCTGCTCAATCGCGGCGGCTCGACCATTCAGCGCTGGCTGAACGCACCGGCCTGCGAGATCCTCGGCGATGGCGAGCGCACCGCGATCCGCTATTGCCAGGGGCTGTGGCACAAGATCGATCATAAGGGACTCAGTCTGGTTCGCGTCGACAATGGCCGTGCCGACGGTTTCGCCGAACATGAGGCGCTGGCCGAACTCGGCGGCCTCAGCGCCAGACTGCCGCGGCGGCACTGGAACCTGTTCGAAAATATCTGCCGCTTCGAATATCCGGCGGCGAACCGGCAGGCGAAGGTGATCGTCGGCATGGTCGCGAGCCTGATCGCGATGTGGCGCGGCTTCTGAGTGGCCCGGTCGTGCCGAAACCGGTCAGGATAGACCGGTGGTTTACGTCGGTTAAGCAAGATCGGCAATGAAACGGACAGTCTGCAAGAGGATCAACAGTCCAGGTGGGATTTCGAGACGATCCTGTTCCCCGGCGAACGCCGGGGGCCAGGAGTCACACGCTCGGAGTGCGCGACTCCTGGGCCCCGGCGTTCGCCGGGGAACTGAAATTTCTTGCCGGATTATTGCTCTTATTCCAGATTTCATTCGAAGGTGTCGCTTTTTGCCTATCAATCGGCGGCAGGTTTTCGTTGGATGCGCCGTCGACCGATTACGATGTGCGCATGGTTGAAACGGGGGGTGTCGAAATGCCCTTTGGCGATGAAGTCCTGAAACCGGAGATCGGGCTGGCGCTGTCGGGCGGCGGATTCCGGGCCACCTTGTTTCACGTCGGTGCGCTGCGCCGGCTGGTCGAACTGGGCATCCTCCACCGTGTCGATCGCATTTCGAGCGTGTCGGGCGGATCGATCGTGTCGGGGCGTCTGGCCGAGGTGTGGGGAGAGTTTGCCGCGGACCCGAGCGTGGCGACCTATGACCGGCTGATCGCCAAGCCGCTCCGGGCGTTCTGTCGCCTCGAGATTGATGCCGCCGCGATCAGCCGCGGCATCTTTTCGCCGTTCAGCACCGCCGCCGACGCGGTCGAGGCCAAATATGCCGAACATCTGTTCGCGAAGACGCTCGATCAGATGCCCGATCGGCCGGTGTTCGTGTTCAACGCCACCAACATGCAGACCGGTCGCTCGTTCCGGTTCAGCAAGGCCTATCTCGCCGACTGGCGGCTGGGGCTGATCCGCCGGCCGAAACTGCCGATCGCGCGCGCGGTGGCCGCCTCGTCGGCGTTCCCGCCCTTCTTCTCGCCGGTGGTCCTGAAGAAACCGGGCCGGTTCGAGATGGTCGAGGGCGCTGATCTCAACGCCGATCCGGCCTTCACCGCCACGCTCCACCTCGCCGATGGCGGCGTCTATGACAATCTGGGGCTCGAAACGATCTGGAATCGCTGCGAGACCGTGCTCGTCAGCGATGCCGGCGCGCCGTTCGCGGTCGGCGCGACGCCCGAACGCGACTGGGTGCGCCAGACGATGCGCGCGCTCGATGTCGCCACCGATCAGAGTCGCGGCCTGCGCAAGCGCGCTTTGGTGGCCGATCTGAAGGCGAAGGCGAGGGCCGGCGGTTATTGGGGGATCGACACCGATATCGCCAATTACGGGCTTGGCGACGCGATGCGCTGCGATCCGGTGAAAACCGCGCCGCTCGCGACGATCCGCACGCGGCTCGATCCGTTCGGTCCGCAGGAACAGGGCGAGTTGATCAACTGGGGCTATGCGCTTGCCGACGCGGCGGTCCGCCGTCACGCGCCGCAGCTGGTGACGACCCCCGTGGCGGCGCGCTGGCCGGTCGCCAATTTCGCGCTGGGCTAGAACCGGGAGAGCCATGATGAGCCAGCCCGGGACCGATACGAACGCCCGCTTCAAGGATCTGATTCCGAAACCGTCGAAGCGTTGCCTGCGCGTCTATGCCTTCGATCCCCAGGCGTCGCTCGAACTCGATACCGCGGTCATCAACGATGCGACGATCGAGCTGCCATGGGAGGAAAGCTGGGAAGACAGTCTCGAGCAGGGGCCGGTCAACGAGTATATCGAGGTCGTCGATTTCGATCCGGTCAGCGGTTGCTTCTATGCGCCGGTCGACCTCAACGATCCGCTGCTGCTGGCGCAGGATGGGCTGACGCCGTCGGACGGCAGTCCGCAATTCCATCAACAGATGGTGTTCGCCGTCGCGATGAAGACCGTCCGCTCGTTCGAGCGGGCGCTGGGCCGGCCGGTCTTCTGGACGCGCGAGGCCGATCCGAAGACCGCACGATCGCGCAAGCGCGGCAAGACCGGCCAGGACGGGCTCTACCGCTCGTTCGTACGGCGGCTGCGCATCTATCCGCATGCGATGCGTGAACCCAACGCCTATTACAGCCCGCAGAAGACGGCTTTGCTGTTCGGCTATTTCAAGGGCGGCCCGGCGCGCGACGGCACCGGCGGCGGCTGGGTGTTCACCTGCCTGTCGCAGGATATCGTCGCGCATGAGACCGCGCATGCGATCCTCCACGGCATGTGGCCGCGATCGGTGGAATCCTGCAATTGCGATGCGCTGGCGTTCCACGAAGCGTTCGCCGACATCGTCGCTTTGTTCCAGCATTTCTCCTCGCGGTCGGTGGTCGAGCATCAGATGGCGCGATCGGGCGGGGCGATGCGCGCGGTGTCGCTGCTCACCGGTCTGGCGCAACAGTTCGGACGGGCGACCGGCCGCGAAGGGCCGCTGCGTTTCGCGCTCGAGATGGTGAGACGCGAAGAGGAGCAACTCAAGGGCGAGACGCCGCTCGCGCCGGATCGCAATGCCGGCATCATCGAACCGCACAAGCGCGGCCAGATCCTCGTCGCCGCGGTGTTCGACGCGTTCGTGACGATCTTCGAGCGGCGCACCGCCGATCTGTTCCGGATCGCCCGAACCCGGCGCGGCGATACCGAGAAAATCTCCGCCGGCCTCGTCAAGCGGCTCGCGATCGAGGCCGACAAGGCGGCCGGCCAGGTGCTGCGGATGTGCATCCGCGGACTCGATTATCTGCCGCCGGTCGACGTGACGTTCGGCGAATATCTGCGCGCGGTGGTCACTGCCGATACCGATCTGGTGCCCGATGATTCCAACCATTATCGCACGGCCTTTGCGGAGGCATTCCGCAAGCGCGGAATCACCGTCGCCGGCCAATCCTTTTCGTCGACCGAAAGCCTGCTCTGGGATGCGCCCGAACCCTTTTCGGTGTCGCCCGATCGCCCGGGCGCCAAGGACAGCGTCGATGCGTCCTTCTCCGACCTGCTCGGCCGGCTGCAGCTCAACGTCACGTTCGCCGGCGTCGAGCGGATGGCCGCGAAATATCCCGAACTCTACGCGGAGAGTTTTTCGGGTGCGAAAGCCTACTCGGGTGTGAAGGGGATCGACGAGGATCGTGTCGGGCATCGCAACCTGCGCGACATGTCGATGCTGATCGTTCGCTTCAATCAGCGCGTGATGCACGACTGGCTGGTCGAACCCGATCCCAACGACCCGGATTGGGAGAAATTGCTGGGCGTTCACCTGCTCGACGCAACCGCGCCGCAGACGATCAATCGCAGTCCGTCCGGCCGGCCCAAGGTGGAAGTGCACAGCGTGCGGATTTCGCGCCGGCAGGGACCCGACGGACAGATGCTGCAGCAACTGGTCGTGCAGGTCACCCAGACCCGACGCGCTTATTTCCGCGCCGAGGATCAGGCGCAGGCCGATGCCGGCCGGATGCCGGGCGACGATCCGCTGCGCAAGGACCCCGATTTCAAATTCCGCGGCGGCGCGACCCTGCTGGTCGATCTCCATGACGGCCGCGTCCGCCGCGTGATCCGCAAGAACATCCGTGACGAGCGGCGGCTCGCCCGCCAGCGCGCCTTCCTGCTCGGCGATCCCGATGCGTTCAGCTTTGCCGGGCGGGTCGATCCGGCCGAGCACGAGCCGTTCGCCTTCATGCACCGGAGCGTGAGATGAGCATCGCCGCGAAGATCGTCGCCGAGAAGATCGTTGTGCGCATGTATCGCAACCTGCTCGGCGATTGTTTCCTGATCCGCATCACCGATGCGGACGGCACGCACCGGCATGTGCTGATCGATTGCGGATTGCTGCAGGGACTGAAGAACGCGAAGGACCGGATGATCGCGGTCGCCGAGGACATCGTCGCGACGTGCGAAGGCGTGATCGACCTGCTGGTCATCACGCACGAACATTGGGATCATATCAGCGGCTTCGCGCAGGCGAAGGACATATTGCTGAACCCCGACCGCATCACTTACCGCAATCTCTGGATGGCGTGGACCGAAGATCCCGAAAACAAGGATGCCATCGGGCTGCGCACCGCATTCGAACAGCGGAAATCGGCGGTCGCGCGCTTTGCGCTGGCGCTGGGCGCGAGCGCGACGAGGCGAACCAGCGCCACTCTGGTCGACGGACTCGACGGCTTCATCGGTCCGTTCGACGATGCAGATGGCGCGTTGGGCATCGCCCCGAGCGGCCGCCTGACCGGACGGCGCATCCTCGAGGAATTGAAGCAGCAGGCGCGCAACGTCCGTTATCTGAAACCGGGCATGGTGCTCGACACGCCGACCGAACCCGATGGCGGCGCGGCGCTGCCGGCCGCCGTGCTCGGCCCGCCGGTGGCGGAGTCGCGACTGTTCAAGGACATGCCGTCGCGGGGCGATGACAAGGAAACCTATCTCGACGAACAGTTCCTCGCTTATTCGCTGCTGGCGGTCGACGAGACCCAGGATGGGCTGGCGCAGATCGATTTCACCTCGCCCTTTCCCCAGCGTTACTGGGATGGACTGCAGGTCGATCTGGGCGATGGCGACACGGCCCGCCGGAACGACCCGCGCTGGGATGACCCGACGGACCCGCCACGCAAATGGTTTTACGACCATTATTTCGCCACAAGCGACGACGAGCAGCGCGACCAGAGCTTTCGCCGGATCGACGGCGAATGGCTGCACACCGCCTCGTCGCTCGCGCTCAAGCTCGACAGCGACACCAACAATACCAGCCTCGTGCTCGCCTTCCGCCTGCCCGACGACAATTTCATGCTGTTCGCGGCCGATGCGCAGGTCGGCAACTGGCTGTCGTGGCACGATCAGCCCTATGATTTCGGCAGCGGCCCGATCACCGCCGAGGCGATCCTCAACCGGACGCGGCTCTATAAGGTCGGCCATCATGGCAGCCACAACGCCACGTTGCGCGGCAAGGGCGTGATGATGATGACGCGGCACGACCTCGTGGCGATGGTCTCGACCGTCGAGGACGAAGCGCGGGAACAGGGCAAGTCGCCGCCCGGGTGGCTGATGCCCAATCCCGACGTGAAGGCGGCGCTGCTCGAACGCTGCGGCGGCCGGCTGATCCGCGGCGACCGCCGCTGGGACGGCGACGCCGACGCCGCAGCCTTTGGGCTGCAGCCGGACTTCGCCCTGGCGCTCGACGAGGCGTCGCCACTCTATGTCGACTACACCATTTATGACGCCACGGCCGCGACTGCCGGCGGGGGCGCAGCCGCGAGGAAGAAGCCGGTCAGGAAGAGGAAAGCAGCATGACGAAAGATTTCGATCTGGCGGATGCCAGGATTTATGTCGCGCGGATGGCGCTGCCCGCCGCGAGCGCATTCGCCGCCGACGCGCCCGATCTGGCGTTCGACGCGGCGAAGCAGCAGGCGCTGGTCGTCGGTTCGGACGTGCTGTCGTTCGACAGCGGCGTCGAGGCCGAATTCCGCGAGGCGATTTCGGATTCGGCCTTGCTCGCACAACTCGCCGCCAAGCAGAAGATGGGCACGAACAAGGATCCGATCGCCTTTTTCGATGCCTATTTCGACGTGCTCGGCAATCTCGGCTGGGTTACACAGATGCGCGACACCGCGAAATACGACATCAAGACCGACGGAATGGAAGTGCATGAAGCGATCCTGCAGGTCGTCACCGCCTTTCTGGGGCCGGTTCCGGGCGCAGTCGCGCTGGTCAAGCTGGCGCTCGAAAGCCTGAAATCGATGAACGCGGGTTCGCCGCTGATCACCTTGTTCCATCGCGAGAGCCAGCACGCCGATATCGGGCGCTTCCAGTTCACGATCGTGCGCCAGGATGCCGATGGCGGCCTGTTCGCCGAGGTGATGGCGTTCGCGCTGACCGCGAACAAGACCATCACCCAGATTCTGTTCTTCAAGCTCAGCAAGTCGAAATCGACGCTGCGCCGCAGTCTCGGCAAGGTCTCGCTCAACCGCACTGCGCTCGCCGGCCTCAAGCCGGCAGTCCGCGCCAAGGTCCAAGCCTTTCTCGGCGGTTTCGTCGCGGCGCTTGAACTGCCTGACATCGCACCTTGAAAGGCGCTACGGCCTTCGGCATCGGATATCAATCGGATGCCTGAAGGCCGATAAAGGAGTCGTCATGGTCGATCTCACGCGCGTCGAAACTCTCTCGAAGATCGTCGCGGCGTTCGGCAGCCTGGCGATTCCGGTCGCGATTTTCCTGGGCACGCAGGCGGTCAACCGCGCGGACCGCGAGGCCAAGGCGCGCGAGCAGTGCCGGGCGGAGGCGCTGCAGATTCTCGACGACGCCGACAAATTGCTGGCCGGCGGGCAGGGCGGCGACTCCGCCGCCACCATGCCGAAGGGCGACAGCGAAGCACGCAATGCGCTCGATACCAGGACTCAGAAGATCGACGTCGCCGCGAAATATCTGCTCGAAACCTGCGATGCCGCCGGCGTGCCCGTTCCGCTGAACCTGCAGCGAACGCTGACCGCGCTGAGCGAGACCGTGCCGGACGCGACCGTCATGGCCTCGTTGCAGGAGACCGCACGCCGGATCGGCGCGCAGTCCGATCGATCGGCGGCCGCCGCGGAACCTGCGACCAGGCCGCAGCCGGGATCGATCTCGACGCCGATCGCACCGTCGACGCCGGTTCCGCCGATCCGGCCGGCGCAGCTCCGGCTGTTCATCCATATCTCCGATGAGGCCCAGCGTGACGCCGCCAAACGCTTTGCCGCCGCGATCGCAGAGCGGCAGGTCGACGGCATCGCGATCACCGTACCGGGAATCGAACTTGTGGCGCCGCAACCGGCGAGCAGTTTCCGCTGCCTGAAGAAGCCCGACTGCGCGCGCGGCCAGGCGATGCTCGCCCAGATCTCCGCCATACTCGCGGGTCCTGTCCCGCGGTTGCAGGATCTGAGCGCGAAATATGATGCCCGCTCCGATATCCGGATCGGCACTTATGAGCTGTGGTTCGGGCCGGACGACATCCTGCTTCGCTCCTGAACCGGCAATTGAACGCCCACAAGCGCCATCTTGCCGTCCGCGCCGCGTCGGCGCACATCGGACGCAACCACATCGGAGCGGAGCGGATCCATGAGCGACGAAGCCATTCTCAGCGGACAGGAACTGCGCACCGAGGTGCGTTCGAACGGCGAACTCATTCTGTCGCTGGTGCGCGTCGACATCGCCGCACCGGCGGCCGACGAGGTCGTGGTGCGGGTCGAGGCGGCGCCGATCAACCCGTCGGATCTCGGCCTGCTGCTCGGCCCGGCCGATCTGTCGACGATCACCGGTGGCAGTGATGCCGAAGGACCGGTGGTCACGGCGACCGTACCCGAATCGCGGCTGCAATCGGTGACGGCGCGACTCGATCAGTCGCTGCCGGTCGGCATCGAAGGTGCCGGTACGGTGGTGCGCGCGGGAGCCGAGGCGCAGCATCTGCTCGGCCGGCGCGTCGCTCTGTTCGGCGGCGCGATGTACGCGCATTATCGCGTCGCCAGCGCCGCCGACTGCCTGGAACTGCCCGACAGCGTGACCGCGGCCGAGGGCGCGTCCGCTTTCGTCAACCCGCTGACCGCGCTCAGCATGACCGAGGCCATGCGCCGCGAGGGCCACAGCGCGCTGGTCCACACCGCCGCCGCGTCGAACCTCGGGCAGATGCTCAACCGGATTTGTCTCGCCGACGGGATCCCGCTGGTCAACATCGTCCGCAGCCCCGAGCAGGCCGCGATCCTGCGCGCGATCGGCGCGGTCCATATCTGCGACAGCAGCGCGCCGGATTTCATCGACATGCTGACCGAAGCTTTGGTCGCGACCGGCGCGACCCTGGCGTTCGACGCGATCGGCGGCGGACGGCTGGCCAGCCAGATCCTCGGCGCGATGGAGGTCGCGATCAACCGCAACGCCACCGCCTATGATCGCTATGGTTCGTCGACGCACAAGCAGGTCTATATCTACGGCGCGCTCGATGTCCGCCCGACCGAGCTCGACCGCACATTCGGTTTCGCCTGGGGCGTCAGCGGCTGGCTGTTGACGCCGTTCCTGATGCGGATCGGCAAGGACGCCGTCGCGGCCTTGCGCGCCCGCGTGGTCGCCGAGCTGACGACGACGTTCGCCAGCCACTACAGCGCGACGATCTCGCTGGCTGAGGCGCTCGATCCGGCGACCATCGACGCTTACGGCAAGCGCGCGACCGGCGAGAAATATCTGATCGAACCGTGGAAATAGCGTGTCCGATCACGCCGGCCGCTCAGGCGAACCGGTCCGCGAAGCCCGCGTCGGCGGTTTCATTTTCCTTCCGGATGCGCAAGCCGCGGCGATAGGCGAGGAGGCCGAGGACGATCGCCGCGGGCAGATAGGCGAGAAACGCCGGCCAGAAATAGGGGCCCCCATCGGCGAAACCGAAGCCGCCGATCGTGCCGGTGATCAGCCACGCCGCCGCGACCGAGACGGTCTTGCCCTTCAGGGGATCGTCGAAGATGCGCTGGAACAGGATCTTTTCGAAGATCCAGGCAAGGATGAAGACAGCCATGAGGCTGCCGGCAAAGAAAGCGATATAGGCCATATAATCCCCCGTTCGTCAGACCCGGTCAGCACCTGACCGCAACGGCTGCGGTCCTTCCTTCGTGGTCCGGGTCTCGATGCGATCATGATGGCGCTGGCCGCTGTCATGAACCACTGACGAAAATGGACATGTGAACCGGAGGGCCGTTGCGAAAAGGCATGCATGCGGCAGGGCTGCGTTCAGGGCGTTGCCGGTTGCCGGGCGAGGTCCCATGCCGCGCGGATGTGCCAGCGGAAGAAGGGCAGGCCGCGCAGATGTTCGTCGGTCGAAGCGCGTTCGCTCGATGCCAGCACGATCCGCGCCTGGGTCTTGCCGGTCGCGAGCCTGAACAAAGGCAGCGCCTCCGCCGGCCGGTGAAGCCCGAGCAATTCCAGCATCGCCAGCGCGCCGATCGCGTCGACCGTGGCGGGGTGATCCTCGCCCAGCGTTCGCAGCCGGATTTCGATCGCCCTGGCGAACAAGGGCGCGGCCTCCGCGAACCGCCTTTGCCACACGATTTCAGCGGCGAGGTTGTTATAGCTGGTCGCGGTTTGCGGATGATATTCCCCCAGCGTCATGCGCTCGATCTCCAGTGCCTGGCGATTCAACTGCTCGGCTTCGTCGTGGCGGCCCTGCGCGCCGAGATTGGCTGCGAGATTATTGTAGCTCGTCGCGATGTCGGGATGCCGGTCGCCCGAAGCGACGCGCCTGATCTCGAGCGCGATGCGATAATAGCGCTCGCCTTCGGCCAGTTGACCCAGTGCGTCGAGATTCATCGCGACATTGTCGTAACTGATCGCCAGCGCTTGATCCTTCCCGCCCAGCCGCTTTCGCCGGATGTCCATGCCCTTGACCGCCAGCTTCAGCGCCTCGGCATAGCGGCCCTGGTCATGCAGGTTTTGCGCCAGCGTATCATAGCCCGTGGCGGTATCGGGATGCCGGTCGCCGAGGATCGGACGGCCGATCGCCAGGGCCTTCCGGTAAAGCACTTCGGCATCCGCCAACCGACCTTGCGCATTGAGCATGAACGCCACGATGTTGTAGCATCGCGCCGTATCGATATGGCCTTCGCCAAGTTCGGTGCGCGCTATGTCCAGGGCGTCGCGCGCGAGTTGCTCGCCCGCCCGATACTGTCCCGCCGATTGCGCGGCGAGGGCGGATTTCGAGATCAGGTCCAGGCATGCGGCCGACCGGCCCCACTTGGCCTTGCACGCGGCAATCTCGGCCCGTCCCATATCCAGCGCCTGCGCATAATCGCCGCGCGCATCGGCGGCCAGCGCGGCCGCTGAAGGCTGAACCCGCGGCGCCGGCGCGCGTGCCGCGGCAGGACTCGCCTGGCCGGCAAGGAGCAGCAAGAAGACTAGCGGCCTGAAAATCGTGCGCCTGAAAATCGTGCGATCACCATTGCCCTCCGAACTCAGGCGTCCGTTCGAACGCTGCGCACCGCCGACACATAATTGATCGGCGCGTGATCGGCGAGGCTGCGGATCTGGACGTTGTCGGTGCTGCGCAGGCAGGCGAGATGCGTGCGATTGGCCTCGAGATGGTCCTTCAGCAGCGACGGCATGTCGTCGGCCCCGCGAACGCGGCCTTGATGGTCGATATAGTGTAGCCCCTCGACATGTGCATAGCCGACCGCAGGCGGCAATTGCGTCACCACGTCGGTGCAGTTCACATAGCGCCGGATCGCGCGACCCGCGAGCGAAGCGACGAAGGCGGCGTCGCCGACCCGTGGCGACCCGAAGCTGATCAGCTCGGCTTTGTCCTGCAGTGCCGCGAGCAATGTCGCCTTGGCCGCGCCGAGACTATGGCCGGTCACGATCAGCCGGCTGACCTTCAGCGACGTCAGCCAGGCCTCGATCTGCGGCAATATCCCGGCCAGCGACGTCCAGAACCCGCTATGGACCCGTCCCTGGCCCGGCCATTTGACGAGTCCGAACCGCGCATCCGCCAATATGTCGCGAAACGAATCCGCCTGCGTGCCGCGAAAGGCAATGATCGCCCGGCCCGCCGCATCGATCGCGCCGAAACCCGGCGCGACCAGCCGCCGGCCCTTGGCGAGGTCGTGATCGTCCTGAAACCACGTGACGCGGCCATAGCCTGCCCGCTGCAGGGCCGCCGCGATCAGGTCACGCTGCGGCTGGCCCGCCTCGAAGCGGACATAGGCGAGGCGCGAACATTCGGCAGCGATCGCATCGATCGACCAGCCGTCATCCATGGCGAGCGGCGGCTGGGCTTCCGGACTGAGCAGCGCCTGGCGGGTGGGATCATAGCGCATCATGGTCGTGCGGCGTTGCCCCATTCGACCCAGCCGGCGAAGCGCGGCACCCTCTCCATGTAGCGGCCCTGCCGCACGTCTATGACGAAACCGGCGGCGGCGACGGCATCGGTCACGGGTCGCGTCAGGTGGCAATTGCCCATCAGATGTTTCCAGGCCGGTTCGATCCGCCGTTGCCAGCGCGCGGGGCCGTCATCGGGCGAATGACCATGTTCGAGGAACAGGAAGCGGCCGCCCGGTTTCAGCACACGGTGCGCTTCCGCCAGCGCGCGCCGCTGGTCGTCGACCGAGCAAAGGGTGAACGTCGAGACGACGGTATCGAATTGCGCATCGGCGAACGGCAGCGCCTCGGCCACGCCGTTGGCGATCTCGAAGAAGCCGCGATCCTCGGGACGCATCCGCGCCGTGGCGCGGTCGCGCAGTTCGTCCGACGGATCGATGCCGACGACGGTTTCGACTGCGGTGCGATCGTAGAGCGCGAGGTTGATCCCGCCGCCGGCGCCCAGTTCGAGCACGCGCCCGCGCGCGAGCGGCACGACGTGATGGCGCATCGCCATCACCGGCGCCTGACTGCAGCCCGCGCTGATCAGGCGGGGCACGATATGTTTGTCCCAGAAACCGGTCATTGCCCGGCTTTAGCGCGATTGCGTCGAGCGCAACAGGGACGCGCCTTGCGCCGTTGAAGCCGTACGTCACCTGGTGAACCTGAGCCTGCTCCAAGTGAGAAAGGAGAAGGCTTCGACACGCTCAGCCCGAACGGAGTAGGTGGCGATGGCGTTCCCCCTTCCACCGTTCGGGCTGAGCCTGTCGAAGCCTCACTTCTTCTTGTTTGGTTTGGCGGGTACGGGCTCCGTCGAATAACTGGCCTTCGACGAACTCAGCGCGAGTCCCGCAATATGCCGATGTGACGACGCGCCCCGTCAATAGTCTTTCGAATAGCGCAAACTCGCGCTCGATCCGCCGAAGGATGCCGTCTGGCTGAGCAGGCTCAGCGTCTTCGACAGCGAGATTTCCAGCTGCGTCGCGGTGAAGCCGCGGGTGTCGGTGATGATCTCCACATAGATGTCGTTTGAGATATATTGCCCAGCCGCCAGCGCGGTGCCGCGGCCCGCGGTCTTGTCGGCGCCGAGCACGCGCAGCCGGTCGATCCCGCTGGCCGAGCGCAGTTTGCCGAGCGGATTGAGGCCGCCGCCCGAGCCGCGCAGGCCGTTGAGCGCGGCGGCGAGCTGGATCGCCTGCGTCGGCGACAGCGAGGTCACCGAACTGCCGAACAGCAGGCGCGAGAGCACTTCGTCCTGCGGCAGCGCCGGCGTCGAAGTGAAGCTGATCTGCGGGTTCTGCGCGCGGCCGCCGATGTTGATCGTGGCGCTGACGCCCTCCACCGTCGTGCTCGCGGCAAGGTCGAGCTGCGGATCGGTCATCGCGCCGCCGGTAAAGCGCACCTCGCCATCGTCGGCGAGGTCGAAGCGGCGGCCGGCGAAGCTGTAGGTGCCACGCACCACCTCGAGCTTGCCGTTGATCTGCGGCGCGTTGGCCGTCCCCGTCACGCGCAGGTTCATCGCCCATTCCGCCTCCAGCCCCATGCCCGACACGAAGATCTGGTTGTCGGCGCGCACGCGCAGGTCGAGCTTGAAGTTTGCCGAGAACGGGCTGGCGGCCTTCGCCGTGGCTGTGCCGGGCTTGTCGGTGCGGCGGCGCACGCCGGTCAGTTCGGCGACTTCGGCCGCGCCCTGCAGGATGATCTCGTACCGCGCCTGCGGGATCGAGAGATTGCCCTTGATCGTGCCGCCGCCGGGGCCGTTGACGATGTTGATCGCGCCCGATGCGGTCGCGCCCAGCGCGTCGCTGCGCGCGAGTTGGGCATGGTCCAGCGTCGCGGTCAGGTCGATCGGGAAGCCGCTTGCGGCGTCGAGGCCGATGCTGCCGCGCGCGCCGACATTGCCCTTGCCCGCCTTGCCGTTGAGCGAGACGATTTCGAGCCGCGACTGGGTGAAGCGGCCCTCGAGCGCGATGTTCGAAATCACCGTGCCATAGATCTCGTTCTCGTATCGCAGCGTTTTCGCACGCATCAGCCCGGTGATCGTCGGCTGTTCGAGCCGCCCGCCGAAATCGGCGGCGAGCGCGATCGGTCCCGACACGGTCTGCCCGGCGATGCCGGTCAGGGTCCACAGCACGTCGGCCGGACCCGAATAGCGGATGCCACCGGAAAGCGGCGCGCCGAACAGCCGGTCGGACAGGGCGGCGCCGGCGCCGAGCGGGGCGAGCCGCGCCTGCATCCGGCCAACGGTGCCGCCGCCGCGCTTGATCAGCGCGCGCATGTCGCCGCCGCTGCCGTCGAGCGTGCCGAGGAAGGCGATATCGACCGGGTTCGAAACGACATAGGCCGAGGTCCGCGTGAAGCGGTTGACGTCGAGCCGCGCACGCAAGGTCGGCACCGCACCGGCGGCGGCATAGTCGACCGTGCCGCTCGCGCGCCCGCCGAGCCCGAGGCCGGGGACGAACGCCTGGACGATCGCGACGTCCATATTGGCCAGCTTCGCATGGAGATCGGTCGTGCGGCCATAGCGGCCGTTGAGTTCGACCTTGCCTTGCGGCACCACCAATGTGGTCGGCGCCAGCACCCAGTCGGCGCCGCTTTTGGTCGCGACCGCGGGCTGCGCGAGGCTGAAGGCGATGTTGTTGGCGCTGCCGCGGATATTGGCGACCACGCGCGTGGGACTGAGCACGGCCTGGCTGGCGATATTGAACGGCACGCCGGCGTGGCCATTGGCGACCAGCGCGAGTTTGCCGCTGCCGTCGCGATAGTCGATCCGGCCCTGCGCCAGGCTCACCATATTGTCGCCCTGGCGCACGTCGGCGAGGCGGAAGGCGCCGTTCACGGCCGGACCCTTGGGGTAGAGGATCGCGGTCGCGCGAACCCGGCCGCTGCCGATGCTGATCGGCGCGACGCCGGGAATCTGCGCGCCGTTGGCGGTCACGTCGATATCGGCGCGCTGGTTGGCGCCGGCCGCCGCCAGCACCACGCCGCCATTGAGCCCAGATCCGGTGAGCGCGAGCCGACCGGCGAACGGCCCCGCCGGTGTCTGGACGATGCCGCCGCTGAAATCGACGCCGGCGAAGGTCGCGCGGCGAATGTCGAGCGCGAGCGCCTTGCCGGTGCGGACGGTGAGGTCGGCGGAGAAGGGGCCATAATCGGACTGGCCGCGGCCGACCACCGCATAGCCGGCCGCAACCCCGCGCAGGCTCGCCTCGACATCGCGCAGGCCCACGCCCAGACCGGGTCGTGCGGCACGCAGATTGACCAGCGGCCGTTCGAGCGTGCCCGACGCGAGCACCGACAGCGGCCCATAGTCGCGCGACACGCCGTTGGCAGTGAAGTCGATCCGCCCGCTGTCGAGATTGTAGCTGCCCTTGCCGTTGAGGATACGGAACCCGGGCGCGGTCATCGTCAGCCCGGTCAGCGAGGCGGTGCCGTTCTCGTCGAAGTTGAAGCGCGCCAGCGTTACGGCGTCACCGCCCAGCGCATTGGCCAGCGCCTCATTCTCGATCTTCCGCGTCGTCACGCGGAACGCGCCGCGGATGCCGAAGCCGCCGGTCTTGCCCTGGACCAGCTCGGCATCGGTGACGAGGCTGATCCGGCCGAGCCCGGCGACGCGATAATCATTGACCAGGCCCTTGATCGCACCGGTATATTTGCCGTTGGCAAGATCGGCGATGACGATCGCGGTCGCATCGATCCGCGACGATTTCAGCTTCAGATTGTCGGAGAGGATGCGGCCATTCGACCAGGCGAGATCGCCGTCGATCGCGAGATTTTCGAGCAGGCCGCCGGCGGCGGCGTTGAGGCCGGTCACGCGCTGCGCGGTTGCGCTGACCGGGATCAGGATGCGATCGGCATCGACGGTGGCGCGGCCCTGTGCGGCCAGCCCCGAGACGCCGGTGGTCCCGAACGCCAGGGTCGCGGCGTTCAGCCGGTAGGCCACGGTCGGCGTCGCGAACGGCCCGTCGAGCACGGCCGCCAGCCGGACGTCGCGGCCGCTGAGATTGTCGGCGATCGAGCCCGGCTTGAGCAAGGCCGCGGCGACCATGACATTGCCGAAGCTGTTGTTGGCGAGATCGACGACCCCCTTGCCGGTGACCATCATCGCATCGGACTTTGCCGAGAACCGGACGTCGGCGCGACGCTCGGCCAGCGCCGCGGTGGCGTCGATGTCGAGCTGCGGCGCGGTCAGCCGCGCCAGCGGGCTTTGCGCGGCGGCGTCCGGCGTCGCGCCGGGCACTGCCGTAAACACCGCCGGCATCGCCTTGCCGCGCAGGCCGAATGTGCCGTTGCGTGCGGTGACGGTCAGATCGGCGAGCGGATTGCCGCCGAGCGTGCCCTGCGCACGGCCGTTCCACGCCGCCCAGTCGCCCCGGCCGGCGAGCGTGAGGGCGATCGGCTTGCCCGTTCCGGCGAAGCTGTCGACGAGGCCGCCGGCGGGCGCGGTGACCCTGGCGTCGATCAGCAGGCGGTTCGAATCGGGCACGGCGTCGAGCTTGACGATCGCGACATCGCCACCGGCGACGCCGGGCGCGGCGGTGGCGCGGGCATCGGCATCGATTCGCGCGCGGCCGTCGGCGATGTCGGCGCTGCCCGCGAGACGGACGATATGGCGCTTGCCGGTCACCGGCGCTTCGATCACCAGCCGGTCGACCGCGAGCTTGCCGATCGCGATGTCGATGTCGGGCAGCAGCGGGGCGTCGGGCTGTGGTACCACCGGCTTCAGCTCGGGGCTGCGCAGCAGGCGGATCTCGGACGCAGCCAGCGCGCGGATGTCGACCTTGCCGCCCGTATAGGCCCAGGGCCGCCAGTCCATGTCGATCGCCGGCGCATCGAGAAACACGCCCTTGGCATCGCGCAATTTGAACCCGACGAGCTGGAGCTTGCCGTAGATCGAGCCGTCGATCCGGTCGAGCGCCACGCCGATGCCCGATTCGGTTTCGAAGCCGGCGAGCTGGCGCACAATGAAAGCGCGGCCCGGGCCGGTGTCGATGCCGAGCACCAGCGCCGCGACCAGAACGAACAGCGCGACGATCGTCACGCCGATCCATTTGGCGATCCGCCAGGCGAGCGGGCGGGCAGGGCGTATCGCGACGGTGGCGGTCTCGTCGGCCATCAGAATGCCTGCCCGATCGAGATGTAGAGCGCGATCTTCGATTCACCCGGCTTGCGGCCGATCGGCGTCGCGACGTCGACCCGCATCGGCCCGAAATTGGTATAATAGCGTGCGCCGATTCCGGCGCCATAGCGCATGCCCGACAGCGACGGTGTCGATCCCTCGCCGACACGGCCGGCATCGAAGAACGGCACGACACCGTAATTGCCGAAGCGATAGCGCGCCTCGATCGCGAACTCGGTCACTGATCGGCCGCCGATCGGGTCATTGTTGATATCCTTCGGGCCGAGCTCCTGATAGCCGAAGCCGCGCACCGATCCGCCGCCGCCCGAATAATAGCGCCGCGACGGCGCGATATCGTCGCGTGCGGCGCCCAGGATCGACCCGACGCGCGCGCGACCCGCAATCACCAGCGAGTCGGTGACGGAATAATAGGCGCTGCCCTCGAACAGCAGCCGGCCATAAGCATCGATCCCGCCGCCGCCGCTGCGTTTCTGACCCTCGGGACTGATTCGTGCGGCGAGACGGAAGCCCTTGGTGGGATCGAGCACGCTGTTCGACCGGTCGTAACCGACCTGCAGCGGCACCGCGGCGATGAAATAGGTGCTGCGCGTCCGCTCCGCGACGTCGGTCTCGAACCGGGTCTCGCGCGTCGCCAGCACTTCGCCGCCGACGCTCCACGTCCAGCGCTTCTGCCAGATCGGCGTGCTGGCGCGCGACAGGCTGCCGTTGAGGCTGATCGTCTGCGCATTATAGGCGTCGAAGTCCTGCCGTGCGACCGAAGCGCCGAGCGCGAAGGTGCGGTCGCGCTGGCCGGCGTTGGAGCGGCGGAAAGTGCCCGAAACGCTCTGCTCCTGCGTGCCGGCGACCGCCGCGACGCTCACCGCACCTTCGGGCGGGAACAGGTTGCGGTGCGTCCACGACCCGGTCAGCTTGATGCCCTCGCCCGTGCCGTAGCCGGCGCTCGCGGCGAGCTGGCGCGCCGGCCCTTTGGTCTGGCGGACGAGCAGGTCGACGGTCTCGGTGCCGTCGGCCGCGATCGTGCCGGTGTGGACCGGTTCGACCGAGACTGTGGACAGCAGGCTGGTCGCGACCAGCGCCTGGCGCAGGTCGTCGGCCTTGCGGCTGTCATACAGTTCGCCGGGATCGAAGCGGGTGAGCAGGGTGACATGCTTGACGTCGAACACCGGATCGCCCTCGAGGCGGATGCCGCCGAAGGTCGAGCGCGGCCCCGAATCCACCGGCAGCGTATAATCGCCATGATGGTCGCGCTCGTCGAGCAGGATGTCGCGCGTGCCGACTGCGACGAACGGATAGCCCTGTTCGGGCAGCCGCAGCGAGACATTGGCCTCGGCGCTCTGGATCACCGCCGCCACGATCGGATCGCCGGTCTTGAGGCCCAGCGCCTCGATCGCCAGCGCGCGTGGTTGCGGCGGCGCCTGGGTGACCGCGATCGCACCCAGCATATAGCGGGGGCCGGGTGTCGCGCTGAGCGTGACGGTCAGCCGGTTGGAGGCGTTAGGCAGCGTATCGACCGACGCGGTCACGACGCCGTCATAATAGCCTTCCGACCGCAGGATCCGTTCGGCCAGCTTGATATCCTCGTCGGCGCGCGCCGAGACCTGCGCCGCATTGGCGGCCTTGCGCCCGTCCTGCAGCAGCGCGGAGAGATCGCGGAAGCGCGCTTCGAGATCGACTTCCTTCAGCCCCTTGATCACCAGCGTGTAGGGAATTTCGGGCGCCTTCTCGTCAGCGACCTGGACCTCGGCCGGCGGATCGGCATCGAAGGTGGAGATCGGCGGTAGCGGCGCGACAAGCTCGGTTTCCGGGATCTGCGGCGTGTCGTCCGGCACCACCTGCCCGGTCGCGCTCGGCGCCCGCGGCTGATCCGGCGGCGCGGTCTCGTCGAGCGGCGGCAGGCTGGCATCGAAGTTCGGATCGGTCAGGATCGCATCGTCGTTGGCCGGATCCACCGTCTGGGCCACAGCCGGCGTCGCGGCGCACAGCGCGAGTGCGGCAACGCAGCCCCGAAGTCCCGACCGGCGCCATCCCCCCGCCGCCCGCATCAGCGCGCCCGCCGGACGGTTCCCGTGGGAGATGCAGGTCCGGCATGCGGCCAGGAATCGAGTGTCGTCGGCATGCAGTCCCCCTGACCGGTATCGATCCTCGCTGCAACGCGTTGGGTGCGTCGCAACAAAAACCGCGGCTCAACCTCGGAAACCGCCGACGCGCGGAGAAGTTCCCATGGTGAAGAAGCGTGTGCACTCCATGATTCGGGAACGTTTCACCTCATTCGCGCTCCGGCAATCCCGCCTTCCCCGATGACCCCATTTAGCCCGGGCCGAACTTGACGCATGCCCGCGCTCCCGCAATCACGCGCCGATGACGCCGACCCCCGAACAGCAAGCGATTCTCGATCGGCCGCCCACGGGGACGATCAAGGTCGCGGCGGGCGCGGGTTGCGGCAAGACCTCGACGCTCGTCCAATATGGCCGGCGATGGCCCGCGCGCGGGCTCTATCTCGCGTTCAACCGCGCGATCGCCGAAGAGGCGGGGCGCAAATTCCCGCCGATCATCCAGACCCGCACCGCGCATGGCTTCGCGCATCGTGCGCTCGACATCGGCCGCCGGACCGGTGAACTCGTCCCCCGCTATCGCCACGAGCATCTGCGCGCTTTCGATGCCGTCATCCACCCGGTCCCCGGCATGAGCGACGGGCAGGTCCGCGGCGCGATCCTGCGCACGATCGACAATTTCCTGATCGACGCCGGCACCAAGATTCGCGACGACCACTGCAATCTGGTGAACACATCGCACGGCATGGCGGTGCGCAGAATGGCGCGCGAGGTCGTCAAGACGCTGCTCAAGTTCGAAAAGCACGACCTGCCGATCACCCACGACACCTATCTCAAGGCCTTCGAACTCTGGCACCGCATCGATGGCCCGTTCGAATATCTGCTGCTCGACGAAGCGCAGGACCTGAATCCGGTGCTCATCTCGATCGCCAGGAAGGCGGCGCTGCCGACCGTGGTGGTAGGCGACGCCTATCAGTCGATCTATCGCTTCCGCGGTGCGGTCGATGCCATGAACGCGTTCCCCGCCGACGAAATGCCGCTGACCCAGAGCTGGCGCTTTGGCCCCGAAGTCGCCGGGCTTGCCAATCGCATCCTGCGCCACAGCTCGACGCCACCACGCCACAAACTGCGCGGCAATCCCGATCGCGAGACCCAGGTGCTGCGCTACGGCGGCACATTGCACCCGCGTCCGGGCACCGCGATCCTCGCGCGCACCAACGCCCGGCTGTTCGAGAGTCTCGCCTCGCTCGAACGGCCCTTCCACCTGATCGGCGGCATCGCCGATCTGCAGCGACAATTGTCCTCGGCTTATGCGCTGCGCCACCGCCGTCACCATCAGGTGACGGACCCCGGCGTCGCGCGCTTCGCGTCGTGGGAGCAGTTCGTCGATGCCGCCGACCGCGGCGACGGCGAGGCGCGCCGGTTGCGCGACATCGTCGAGCGGCACGGCGATCGCCTGCCGGACATCCTCGCCCGCCTGCTCAGCCTTCACCGCGAACGCGAGGCAGATGCGCCGCTGATCGTCTCGACCGCCCACAAGGCCAAGGGCCGCGAGTTCGAAACCGTCGTCGTCCTCGACGATTTCGAGGACCCCGCCGAGCTCGCCGCGCGCCGCCGGAAAGACCAGGGCCGGACCGTCGAGGCGGACCAGCAGGTCAATCTGCTCTACGTTGCCTGTACGCGCGCGACGCATCGGCTCTATCTGGCGACGGACCTCTACGACGCCTTGTGCTGACGCGCAGGGAAGACCGCGCAAGCCGTCGTCGCCCTCAGTGCTGGTCCGCCTTGTACCGCACCTCCAGCATGTCGAGTTCGCGCACCAGCTTGTCGGTCACCGCGCTGCCCACCTCGCGCTGTCGCGCCATCCGGAAGACTTCGTCGCGCTCGGCCCGCAGGGCGGCAAGGCTCAGCTCGCGTTCGACATGGTCCTGACGGCGCGCCTCGGCTGCGGCCTCGCCCTGCTGGGTGCGGCTCTCGATGCGGATGCGGTAGCGGTCCATGATCCGCGTCGCGGCGGCGGCATAGAGATAGGCGTCGCCGCGACCCTCGGCGAGATCGTGCTGGACGCGCTCGATCGCCTTGATCGCGGCCTCCGACGCGGCGATCCGCGCGCGATCCTCCTCGACCTGCTTCGACGGTTCGGCCGGCATCGACAGGCCGCGCAGCAGCAGCGGCAGCCCGATGCTGGCGACGATCAGCGACGTGATGATCACGCCGGCGGCGAGGAAGATCGCCAGATCGCGGGCGGGGAAGGCGGCGCCGTCGGTCATCGCCAGCGGCAGCGTCAGCACGCCGGCCAGCGTGATCGCGCCGCGCACGCCGGCGAACGACATCGCCGCCACCAGCCGCCACGTCGATCCGGCCGGCGCCATGCCCTGATCGCGGCGCTTGAGCAGCGTGAGATGGAACGACACCCACACCCAGGCGAAGCGCAGCGCGCCGAGACCGAAGGTGATCGCGAGCACATAGGCGCCCAGCCACCATGGCGACTGATGGCCGGTCAGCCGCACCGTCTCCGCGGCGTCGGCGAGGATCAGGGGCATTTGTTCGCCCAGCAGCACGAAGATGATGCCGTTGGCGGCGAACTGGATCGTGTCCCACACCGAATTGCGCCGCATCCGCGTCGTCGCCAGCGCCTGGCTGGAAATCTCGGCGAAGCTCATCGTCACGCCTGCGGCGACCGCGGCGAGGATGCCCGAGCAATGGAAATGCTCGGCGAGCAGATAGGAGCCGAACGGGATCAGCAGGCTGACGAGGATCTGCGATCCGCTGTCCTCGCCGATCCGCTGCGTCAGCCACGCCTTGGCCCGCGTCACCGCCAGGGTCAGCACGACCCCGATCGCCAGCCCGCCACCTGCCACCCACAGAAAGTTGAGCGCCGCGCCCGAGGGCGAGAAGCTGCCGGTCAGCGCCGCCGCCACCGCGAAGCGCAGGCAGACGAGGCCCGACGCATCGTTGAGCAGCGATTCGCCTTCCAGAATGTGCATCATCCGCTTGGGGATCGGCACCCGCGCGGCGATCGCCGACACCGCGATCGGATCGGTCGGCGAGACCACCGCCGCCAGTGCGAACGCGATCGTCAACGGAATCGCCGGGATCATCCAGTTGATGAAGAAGCCCATGCCGACGACGGTCAGCAGCACCAGCCCCAGCGCCAGTTCGACGACGGTCGACAGATCCTTGAACAATTCATCCTTGGGAATTCGCCAGCCGTCGAGAAACAGCAAGGGCGGCAGGAACAGGAACAGGAACAGTTCGGGATCGAGCTCGACACGATAATTCGCCATCAAGCCGATCACCCCACCCAGCGCGATCTGGACCAATGGCGTCGGCACCGAGACCGGCAACATGCGCGAAACCGAACCACTGACGACGACCGCGAGCAAAAGCAGCAGGACGATCGTGACGGTTTCCAACTGGCACTCCGGATCTGGCGAGCGTGGCTCGGTAACGCCGGCACCTTAGACGGGCATCGGCCGGGATCGCAAATGCGTTGGGCTAATCTGCGAAGGGCCACGTACACCCGGCCGTCCGGGCACGATGGTACTCCGTCGATCGCTAACCGATGTCGCGATCGGCAAAATCGGGCGCATCATCTTCCTCTTTGATGGGAATGTTGACGAAAAAATGTCAAATAGCTAAGCAGAGGCCGGACAGGATTGGCTATGCTCTACCGACTCGAAATTGAAAATTTTCACTCGGTGCGCGACCGTCAGGTCCTGGACCTGTCGATTGCAGCGAATGTAACCGACCCTGGAGGCCGCTTCGCACCCTTGTTTCCCGGCTCGGATGTCCGTGCACCGAAGGTGATCGCGCTCTATGGCGCCAATGCTTCGGGCAAGACGACAGTGCTGAAGGCGTTGCAATTTCTGGTAGGCTTTACGCGCGATAGCGTCGGGCGGACCGTTCCAGGCTTTCCTTGTGAGCCATTCAACGACGAGGAGTCGGCTTCGTCGCCGGTCAAACTGGCAATCGAATTCGGTGGTGTGATGGATCTCGATCCGAAACGGATGAGCGACGTGCAGTCCGGTGTGGCGGTGCAATATGGGCTGTATCGCTATGAACTCGTTCTCGACTCTCGAGACGGCGTTGTTCAGCGCGTTCATAGCGAGACACTGCGACAAAAACCGGGAGCGAAGGGGAAGTGGCAGCGGGTCTTCGAGCGAGATATTGCGGGTGAAATAAAAGGATGCGCCAGTTTTCCAATTAGCGGATTTCAACAACTACGAAACACGCTTCGATCCAACGCATCCGTAATTTCATCATTTGCGCTGTTTCAACATCCGACTGCATCAATATTTTTTGATTTCCTGAAGGCCGTGTTTGGAAACATGTATTCTGAAGGTGGATCAGCCAACGATCAGGCGTTGGCCAATTTGTTTGCACACTCACCCGAACTGGTTGACGTGCTCAATGAAGATTTGCGACGTATCGATATCGGCGTTGGACAGATGCATATCGAGAACACTGCGAACGGGCCGCTCTTGCTGTTCCGGCACGATGGCCTTCGTCACGACGTGACGTGGCCTTCCGAAAGCAATGGCACGCGGGCCTTCATACGCCTGTTCCCTCTGCTGACTTTTGCGCTCCAACGCGGCGGCATTGCCATCGTCGATGAGTTCGACATCCTCATACATCCGCTGATTCTGCCGGAAATCCTGCGGTGGTTTTACGATGGTGCCACTCGCAATCCGCACGATGCGCAAATCTGGCTGAGCTGCCATTCGGCGTCGTTGCTCGACGACCTCGAAAAGGAAGAGGTCGCATTCTGCGAAAAGGACGGCAAGGGGCGGACGAGCGTCTACAGCCTGATGGACGTCAAGGCCGTGCGGCGGGACGACAACCTCTACGGAAAATATCTGAGCGGAGTCTATGGTGCCGTGCCCCAGATTGGATGAATCGGCGGCGCGCCTTCATTCCCCAGCGCACGCCGATGTTCGTCGGTTGCGAAGGGCAGTCGGAAGCAGCCTATATGGCATTGGTCGCCGGGCTGGCGCGCCAAGCCGGCTTGCCGGTTCACATCGAAGTGCAGGAATTGACGCCGGGGGCCGGTGACCCGCTTGCGCGCGTCATCATGGCGATCGACCGCATCGAGCGCGCGCGGCGGCGCAGAGGCGCATTCGCCCGCAGTTTCATCCTGCTCGATGACGATCAATGCGATCTGGACCGCGGACGCGCGGCGGATGCCCAGCGACGCGCGGCCGAGGCCGGCATCACCCTCGTCTGGCAATCGCCCTGCCACGAAGCCTTGCTGCTACGGCACCTGCCGGGCTGCGCGACGCGCAGGCCGCAGGATAGCGCGGGAGCGGCACAAGCCTTGCTCCGCGAATGGCCTGCCTATCGGAAACCGATGAGCCGGGTCGCGCTTGCCGCACGCCTCGATCTCGATGCGCTCCGGCGCGCCGCTGACGCGGAACCGGAACTTCACGCGATGTTCGCGACATTTGGATTTTGGAGATGACGCCGTGTAGCGGCTAGTCCGCATGCTTCTGGATCAGTTCATAGACCCGGCGGACATCGACGATCCGCAGGAATTGCGGCGTCGGATCGGACGATGGCGCCCACATGCCGTTATTATTGCCGCCGAACATCCCCGGCGATTGGCCGAAGCGAATGGTGCCGCTGCCATCGGCGCGCTCATGCAGTTCGATTATCGGCAGGCGCTTGATGTCGAGCGACCGCGCCTGAATTGCCCCGCTCCGTTTCAGGATCAGGATCCGCCGGTCGGTTACGAGATAGACCAGTCGCCGTCGTATGCGCATGTCGAACAGGAACCGGCCGAAGATGAAATAGAGTCCCACCGCGAGGAAAGGCAGACCCCACAGCCTGAGGAAGATCGGCGCCTCGACGAGCCAGACGCCGGCATTCCAGAGGATCGCGAAGCCGCCCCATAACAGGCTGAACGGGATCAGGAATGCGTCCATCGGCTGAAACATCAGGCCGGGAAACGGCGCGCCCCGCCAGACGATATGCTCGCCGGTCAGCAGATGACGGCGCACGTCGTCGGTCGCAGAAGGGATCATGGTTTTGGACTTTGGCCGCGGTGGGGTTGTGGGACCAAGCTATTCGGCTCGGCCTGACATCACTGCTCCGGCTTCGTCGCCAGGATCACCGACGTCGTCGTCAGCTCCATGCCGTCGAGCAGGCGGATCTCGTCGATGAAGTCGTTGAGCTGGCGGCCGTCCCCGGCCTTCAGCACGCGATCACGCCGCTTCGAGAGTGACGCCCGCCAGCGTTATCGCTTGGGCAATGTCCGAAACGGACCCAGCACCCCATCCTTCACCCGATAGTCGCGGACGAACGTCGGCCGGTCGACCTTGCCGCCGGGCAGATGCAGCACCGAATCCGCGCCGATGCCGGTCACGCGAACATGCGCCACATTCAGCGGCCCCCTGGCGGCGACGCGCCTGAGCGTCGCGCCATCGACCAGCCAGGCGCCGCGGCCGGGTGTGTTGGCATAGACGCGTGCGCTGCCGTCCGGTTCGACCGCGAGCGCGGCCGCCTCGTCGACGCCGAGACCGAGCATTGGCTTGCGCTTGCCCCGCCGACCCGCCTGCGCCCTGGCGAGGAAGGCGAGCAGCCGGCCGAGCCGGTCGCGCTGCTTGAAATGGGTGTCGGTGACCACGCCCTTCAGCAGCGCGAGATGGAGGAAATCGCCTTCGATCGTATTGGCCGGGCCGAACGGATCGGCCAACGCGTCGCGGCTGACGATGCTGCCGCCGTCCATCGCGCCATAGAGCCGCTCGCCCAGCATCGCCAGCCCGGCGCTGGTGCCGGCCAGCGGCTTGCCGGCGGCGACATGCGCGTCGAGCGCGGCGGCGATCGGCGTGCCGCGCCAGTAGCGGACGTAGCGCGACTGGTCGCCGCCGGCGATGAAGATGCCGTCGGCATGAGCAAGCGCGGCGAGGACGGCCGGATCGGTCGCGGCCTCGCGGCCGGCGAACACGAACGTCTCGACCGAGGCGATGCCGCCCAGGTCGTTGAAGAATTCCTCGCCGATCTCGCCACCCTGCGACGCGCGCAGCACGACGATATGGCCATGGCCTGCCTTGGCGAAGAACCAGCGCATCGTGTCAGGATCGCGGTCGCCGCCGCCCAGCAGCAGCAGGCCGCCGGAGACCGCTCCCGGCGTTGGGGTGGCCGGATCGCCGAGCTGGAAATGCGTCCATGCCTGCGCGGCCGCGGCGCCGGGCAGGAGGACGAGCAGCAGCGCGCAAAGACTCGCGATGAAGGAAATAGGTCCGCGCATGCGTTTCTGCCCGATCATGGTGACGTAACCCTGCTACAGAAATTCGATGTCTTCGAACAATCCCGGCAACGGGCGCAACGCCACGACGGGTCGGCCGCGGACCCGGCCTGGCCCATGACAACGGCTGCAACATCTCGACTCGTGCGATGTCGGCGACCGTTTTCGTGTATGATGCCGGCGAGCTCGTCGGCGGCGCGCTTCGAGCTCGCCGCCATCGGTCGAAGGGGCAATAGACCATTACGGCGCAGCCCGGCTACGCCATGGCGGCGCTGCCGGGGAACCGCCTGGGCGAAGGAGAGCGAGATGGCGAAGCTGGTGGTGAGTTATCCGTCGAACGCGGGCACGCACTTCGACGCGGTCTATTATGTCGAGAAGCATCTGCCGCTGGTCGAGGAAAAATGGGCCCCCTACGGTCTGACCGGCACCACCGCTTTGCTGCCCGACCAGCCCGATCCCGCCCATCTCGCGATCGCGATCCTGAGCTTCGGCACGCGTGCCGGCATCGATGCCGCGCTCGCCTCGCCCGAGGCACGCGAAGTGTTCGGCGATCTGCCCAATTTCACCGACATCGCACCGCAGCCGGCGTTTTTCCGGGAAGTATAGGGATCGGCGACCTTGCGCCGCCGGCGACTGCCGAGGTCCAACCGCCCGGCCGTTGCTGAATCTCTCTCGATGGGCCACAGCTGGCGAACAACGGAAACCTCCCGGCCCGGAGAGCCCGAGCCCGCTCAGTGATCGGGAAAGGGCGTGCCATCCTTGTGGACGAACCGGCCGTCGGCATTGCTGCTCATCATGTCGATATCGGAGCAGGTCGTCACGTCGGCCGGCGATCGTGCGCCGACTTCGAGATAGGTCGCCGGCCCGCCCGACCGGTTGATCAGATGATGGCCATTGCCCGTCCCCTTCGGAAAAGCCGCGCAATCGCCAGCCCGCAGCACCGTCTCGCCGTCATCTTCGACCAGCGTGAGTTCGCCTTCCAGCACATAGACGAACTCGTCCTCGTCCGAATGCCAGTGGCGCTGGCTGGACCAATTGCCGGCCGGCAGGTGCATGAGATTGACCCCGAAATCGGTGAGTCCGCCCGCATTGCCCAGCCGCTGCCGCACGCGCTCGGCGCAGTTTGCGTCATGGGGCGGCGGATAGCCCGAACCCGGGCGTTTCGGCACGGCGGCGATGTCGATCTTGGGCATCCCGTTTTCAAGCCGCTGGCTCAGATCGCGACGAAGGCGTTGCGTGACCGGTCCTTGCGCACCGAGGCGCCCGGGAAGACGGTGCCGTTCATTGCGATCCACGTGCCCGCCGCCGCCACCTGGACGGTCGCGAAGGCCATGCCGAGATTGAAGGTGGCGTCGCTTTCGCTGAACCGCGCTGGCGATAGCGCGCCGAGCAGCGCGATCCGCTTGCCCGGGATTCCGGCGAGCGCCGCCGCCGTTTCGGTCATCGTATCGGTGCCGTGGGTGATGACGATCCGGTCCTCGGGCGCGTCGCGGACGGCCGCGACGATCGCCGCCCGGTCGGCGTCATTGATGTCCAGGCTGTCCTTGCGCATCAGTTCGACGATCCGCACGTCGCCGGTCACGCGCGCCGTGGCCAGCAGCCGGCCGACCACGCTGCCGCCGATCTGATATTCACTGAGCGCATCGAAATAGAGCTTGTCGATCGTTCCGCCGGTCGTGAGCACCAGGATATCCGCCACGCTGTCCAGTCCGCCTCGTCATTATCCGGCGACCGGCACTTCCGCGCCGATCACGGGTGAGTTGCAAGGGTGGCCGGGTCCGTGGTCGCGCCTTCCTCGATCTTCCTGTCTATACGCCGATAATTGCGCGCCGAAAGCAGGCGATTCTTGTTCAGGATCTCCCGGCCGGCATCTTCCATGGAGATGCGCGCGACGGCGCCTAATAAGACTTCGGCAGCCCCAGCACCTTCTCCGCGATGAAGCTCAGCACCATCTGCTCCGAAACCGGCGTGAGCCGGCCGAGGATCACTTCGCGCAGATAGCGTTCGACATTATATGCCTTGGCATAACCCATGCCGCCATGCGTCATCACCGCCTGCAGCGTGGCCTTGTATCCGGCCTTGCCGGCCAGCAGCCTGGCGGCAAATGTGCAAATGCGTGGCAAGCGGTCACCCGCTACCCGCCGCTCGTCCCGAGCGACTGCTCGAGCGCCCGCGCGATCTTCATCTCGATCATCCGCAGGCCGACGAATGAATTGGTCGCCTTGATGAAGTCGTGCGTGCCGCCCTCGGCGAAGTTGCGCGCCGAGGTGGCGACCAGGGTCGTGCCCTTCAGCCACTGCAGCAGCTCGGCGAGTTCGATCCGCGCCTCCGGTATCTCCGGCCCGCCGGCCGCGCGGTACATCGCGATGAAATCCTCCCACGGCATCGCCGCCTCGACGAAGGCGCGCATCACGCCCAGATCCTCGGCGGGATCGCCGACATGGAGGAATTCCCAGTCGAGGATGACGGTCAGCCGATCGTCGGCGACCAGCCAGTTATAGCCGCCGGCATCGCCGTGGACAAGCGTCGGCGTACCTTCATAAGGCAGGTCGGTGAGCTGGCGGGCATGGGCAAAAGCAAAATCGATCAGCGCCGATCCGCGTGTCGTGTTGCGCCGCCAGATATCCCAGTAACGATCGATCAGCGCCCGCACCAGGCTGCGCGGGTCGCCGTCCGGAATCGCCATGCCCGCCTGCTCGGGGGGCGTCGTGTGCAGCTTCGCCAGCGCCACCGCGAGGTCGGCGATCGCGCCGGGGCAGGCCATCGACGGACCGAAATAGGTGCCGCCCGGCGCACCGGCCGCGCGATGCGTGAAGAAGAACGGGCCGCCGAGTTCGGTCTCCTCCGGCTGATAGTGAAGCGGCGTCGGCACCGGCAGGCCGATCCGGTCGAGCAGGCCGAGCGGCCCGACTTCGTTGCGCACGCTCTGCCCGGCATATTTGAGGATGAAGTCCTGCCGCATGATCAGTCTCTCGGGCAGCTCGTCGGTGTTGGCGAGCGTGATCGCGGTCGTCCGCTTCGATCGCCCGCCGGGCACCGTCGAAACGCTGACCGCCTCGATCCCCGGCGACTTCGGGAAATGGCGCCGCAGATAGGCGGTGACGGTTTCGGGCGTGAGCGCATGGGCGGGCGCCGCTGCGCCGTCGTCGTCGGCCGATCCGGCCAGGCTGGCACGGTTTTTCGCGGCGTCGAACCGGGTCAGCCAGTCGAAGTCCAGCTGCCCCAGCCGCAGCAGCAGCGCCTGGCCGTCAGCGTCGGCATCCGCGCCGGCATCGGAGAGGTCGCGGATGATCCGGCCGGCGAGATCGCGCAGTGCTGCGATCTCGCGCTGCGCCGCAAGCCCGTCTTCCCGCGGAATCGCATCGAGTTCGGCCGCATGGCCGCCCGCACCGCCGCGCGACAATGCCGCGGTCAGCGCTGCGCGATATTCGTCGCGCAGCGCGGCGAGGATATCGGGCGCGATCGCCAGATCGGCGGCGAAATGCTCCAGCGTATTGCTCGCGAACATCAGCCGTTCGAGGATGTCGTTCGATTGCGCCTCGCCGGCGATGCGCCCCTTCAGTTCGGCGGCGGTCGCAAGCAGGATGCGGGCATGATGCCGGTGGCTCTCGATCGTCTGCGGCATCGCCGATTCTCCTTCTCGCATTGCCTGCGGGCAACCGATAAGGCGATTAGCTAGCATATGATATAGGTCAAGTCATAAACTCAATCCGCCATCCCCCGAATGACTTTGTCCAAGGTCAACGGATAATCCCGAATCCTCACGCCGCACGCATTGTACACCGCGTTGGCAACTGCCGCGCCTGCGCCGCAAATCCCGAGTTCGCCGACGCCCTTGGCTTTCATCGGCGAGGATTTGTCGTCGAGTTCGGGGACGAAATACACGTCCTGCTCGGGAATGTCGGCATGCACCGGCACATGATATTCGGCCATGTCGTGATTGACGAAATAGCCGAAGCGCCTGTCGACGACCAGTTCTTCCATCAAGGCCGCGCCCACGCCCATCGCCATCGCGCCGATAATTTGGCTGCGCGCCGACTTCGGATTGAGGATACGGCCGGCCGCGAACGCGCCGCTCATTCGCCGGATCCGCGTCTCGCCGGTGTGGATGTCGACGCCGACCTCGCAGAAATGCGCGCCGAACGTGCCCTGCGCATATCGCTCGTACATGTCGGCGAATTCGATGCTGTCCTCGGCGCTGGTGCCGTCGCGCCCCGCCGCCTTGCGCAGCGGCACCGCGCGACCGGCCGCCTTGATCGTCCCGTCCTCGAATATCGCCTCCCCGGCGTTGAAACCGGCATTCTGGATCAGCTTGGTGCGCAGCGCGACGCAGGCGGCATAGACGCCGGCGGTCGAACTGTTGGCGCCCCATTGCCCGCCCGATCCGGCAGAAACTGGCGCCTTGCTGTCGCCGAGCCGCACCGTCACGTCGGACATCGGCACGCCCAGCATCTCCGCCGCGGTCTGGGCGATGATCGTGTAGCTGCCGGTGCCGATGTCGGTCATGTCGGTATCGACGGTGACATGGCCGTTGCGATCGACCGACACGCGTCCGCCCGATTTTTCGCCCAGATTGTTGCGGAACGCGGCCGCCATGCCCATCCCGACCAGCCACTGGCCGTCGCGCACCTGGCCGGGCTTGGGATTGCGCTTCGACCAGCCGAAGCGCTCGGCGCCCTCGCGCAGGCATTCGACCAGCTTGCGGCTGGAGAAGGGCCGCTTCGGGCCGGCCTCGGGATCATATTGCACGTCGTTGCGGATACGCAGTTCGACCGGATCGACGCCGCACGCCTCGGCGAGTTCGTCCATCGCCACTTCGAGCGCGAGCAGACCCACCGCCTCGCCCGGCGCGCGCATCGCATTGCCCTCGGGCAAATCGAGCGTCGCCAGTCGGTGCGAGGTCATGCGGTTGGCGCCGCCATAGAGCAACCGCGTCTGCTGCGCCGCCCCTTCGGGGCCGCCGCCGGGCAGGTCGCCCGACCACACTTCATGGCCGATCGCGTCGATCACGCCATTCCTGTCGGCGCCGATGCGGATGCGCTGGATCGTCGCCGGCCGGTGCGTCGTATTGTTGGGAATCTGCGGGCGGGCGATCGCGACCTTGACCGCGCGGCCGGCGGCGCGCGCACCCAGCGCCGCCAGCACCGCATCGGCGCGCAGGAACAATTTCGCCCCGAACCCGCCGCCGATGTAAGGCGAGATCACGTGGATGTCGTCGGGCTCGAGCTTCAGCGTGACCGCCAGATCCTCGACCGCCCAGGCGATCATCTGGTTCGCCGTCCACAAGGTCAGCTTGCCGCCCGTCCACGCCGCCGTCGTCGCATGCGGTTCCATCATCGCATGGCTGTGATCGGGCGTCGTATAGGTCCGGTCGATCTGCACCGCCGCCTTCGCGAACGCGCCCGCGAAATTGCCGACTTTGGTGTCGGCCGACGCATCGGGCCTGACCGCCTTGTCCTTCTCGGCGGCGAGGTCGAAGCGCCCCTCGACGCGCTTATAGTCGATCCGCACCAGCTTTGCCGCATGCCGCGCTTGCTCGAGCGTGTCGGCAACGACCAGCGCGACCGCCTGGTCATAATGCTCGATTTTCGGCCCACCCAGCAGATGCGCGGTATTCTTCGACGCCTTGCCGAGCGCACCGGCATTTTCATGCGTGACGATCGCCAGCACGCCCGGCGCGGCTGCGGCATCGGTCGTGTCGATCGCGGTGATGCTGCCCTTGGCGATCGCCGAACCGACGATCCAGCCATAAGCGGCATTGGGCGCGACATCGTGCCGCTCATAGGCGTAAGGCGCGCTGCCGGCGACCTTGGCGGGGCCGTCGATGCGATCGTGCGGGATGCCGATCACGCGCCCGCGATCGATCGGGTTGATGCCCGCGGGCTGATCGAACTTCATCGCCGCGCCTCCCGCTGGTCATAGACTGCGGCGAGCGTGCGTCCGATAAGATCCTGCTTGAACGCATTCTCGTGCGTCGTGATCGCGCCGGCCAGCGCCGCATCGGCAACCGCCTTCGCGCCCTGCTTCGCCGCGTCATCGGCAAACGCCACGCGCCACGGCTTGGGCGCGATGCCGCCGAACGCGAAATGGCCGTCGCCATCCTTGCCGAACACGGCCGCGACCGACACCACCGCGAACGCATAGGACGCGCGGTCGCGCACCTTGCGATAGACATGCGTGCCGCCCAGCGGCTTCGGCAAGGTGACCGAGACGATCAACTCGCCCGGCGCCAGCGCGGTCTCGACATGCGGGGTGTCGCCCGGCAGGCGATGGAAATCGGCGATCGGCAAGGATCGCTCGCTGCCGTCGGGCCTGACCACATCCACCGACGCATCGAGCAGCCGCATCGCCACCGCCATGTCCGAAGGATGCGTCGCGATGCAGGCGTCGCTGACCCCCATGATCGCGAGGTTGCGGCTGAATCCCTTGATCGCGGCACAGCCGGCACCGGGGCTGCGCTTGTTGCACGGCTTGGTGGTGTCGTAGAAATAGGGGCAGCGCGTGCGCTGGAGCAGATTGCCCGCAGTCGTCGCCTTGTTGCGCAACTGGCCTGACGCGCCCGACAGCAAGGCGCGGCTCAGCACCGCATAGTCGCGGCGCACGCGCTTGTCGGCGGCGAGATCGGTGTTGCGCACCAGCGCGCCGATGCGCAGGCCGCCCTCCTTCGTCGGCTCGATCCGGTCGAGCTTCAGCGGATTGACGTCGATCAGATGCGTCGGCGTCTCGATCTGCAGCTTCATCAGGTCGAGCAGATTGGTCCCGCCGGCGATGAAGCGTGCACCCTGCAGCGAAGCCGCCGCCTGCGCGGCCTGCGCCGGGGAGGTCGCGCGTTCGAAGGTGAAGGGCCTCATGCCGCATCCGCCTTGGCCACATCGCGGATCGCGGCGACGATGTTCGAATAAGCGGCGCAGCGGCAGATATTGCCACTCATCCGCTCGCGCACCTCATGGTCCGAATAGGAGACGTCGTTCAGGTCGCTGGTGACATAGCTGGGGATGCCCGCCTCGATCTCGTCGAGCATCGCCACCGCCGAACAGATCTGGCCCGGCGTGCAATAGCCGCATTGATAGCCGTCATGGGTGACGAACGCGCGCTGCATCGGGTGCAATTTGTCCGCCGTGCCGAGCCCCTCGATCGTGACGATCTCGTCGCCTTCGTGCATCACCGCCAGGGTCAGGCAGGCGTTGATCCGGCGGCCGTCGACGATGATCGTGCAGGCGCCGCACTGGCCATGGTCGCAGCCCTTCTTGCTGCCGGTCAGATGGAGATGCTCGCGCAGCGCGTCGAGCAGGGTCGTGCGCGGATCGAGGTTCAGCTGCCGCGCCTTGCCGTTGACCTTCAGCGTCACTGGCATCGTCGTGCCGCCCGCCGCGCCCGACTGCGCGCCGCTGCCGGCTTGCGCCAACGTCGGAACCGCCGGCGCGGCCAGCACCGCCGCGCCCGCACCCAGCATGCGCCGTCGAGTCACGCCGCCAATCCCTGTCGCCGCCATAGCTCGCTCACCTTCGATTGCATGCCCCGTTAGACGCAGCATGCGGCATTTCGATCCGTGACCGCCAATGATTCGATACGGTGCCGGTGCGAAAAAGGCCGGCGCGTCGCCGCGGCGTGAGGCGCATGCCGTCTCGTCAGGACCGGCGGGCGGACGCAATCGATATGGAGCGCGCATATGCGAACTTTACGGCACCGCTCCCGACCCCGTCTCGCATTCATATGTGGCGCTGCGTAGATCGCCTGACGTCAAGCGAAGGCGGATCCATGCGGCAATATTCAATCTCGAGCGACTCTCCCCTGCACGTCGCGCGGCATATCCTGGATCGGGCTTGCTTTGCCGAGGCCCCGCTCTTCATGGAGAGCGCGGAGAACGGCGCGCGCGAATCGCCGCCTGTTCGATCGCCGCCTGCTCGATCGACGGGTCGCCTTTTGCGGAACGGTTGCGAGAATGCCGTTCTCGCGAACGTCGTGCTCCGATTGGGAGGGCTGGCGCTGATCTCCATTGCCGCCGCGGCGATCCGCTGGCTGTTCGTGCGCGTCCATGCCGATGCTCACCATCTCGCGACAGCTTTCGACTATCTGCTGGCGCTGACCGGATTCACCGGCGCCAGCGTCGGGAGCGTCTGCCTTTGCCTCGGGACTCATGTCGTCGACGAGATCGAAGTGTCGGAACGCTGGCGGCGGCGGCGCTGAAAAACATATGGGATTCATATGCCGTCGCGCGATTCCTCATCTCGCAATCCTATGCGTTTCACGGTCTTGCAGCGACGGGACGCGTATTGACGAGCGGCTCCTCGACATTCGGCGACGCTGATCATGACGGATATTGCCCTGCCACGAACATCTGAATCCGCAGCCGGTCATCACGGCCCCGCCGACCGCTTCGGAACGCTGGCGCTCGGCGCGATCGGCGTCGTATTCGGCGATATCGGCACGTCGCCGCTCTACGCGCTGAAGGAGAGCTTCGTCGGCCATCACCCGCTGACCGTCGACCAGGCCCATATCTACGGTGTGCTCAGCCTCGTCTTCTGGACGATGATGATGATCGTCACGGTCAAATATGTGCTGGTCATCCTGCGCGCGGACAACAAGGGCGAGGGCGGCAGCCTCGCCTTGCTGGCGCTGATTGCCCGCAGGACCGAGGGCAGGAGCTGGAGCACGGGCATCGTCATGCTCGGCGTGCTCGCGACCGCTCTGTTCTATGGCGACGCCATCATCACGCCGGCGATCTCGGTGCTGTCCGCGGTCGAGGGCCTGACCGTGGTGCAGCAGGGTCTGGCGCCGCTGGTGCTGCCGATCGCGATCGTCATCCTGATCGGTCTGTTCGCGATCCAGGCCTATGGCACGGCGCGCGTCGGCATCATCTTCGGCCCGGTCATGCTGCTCTATTTCGCGGTCATCGCCGTGCTGGGCGTGACCGGCATCATCCGCCATCCCGAAATCATCGGCATCATCAACCCGTGGTGGGCCTTCAACTTCTTCGCGCTCGATCCCCGGCTCGCCTTCCTCGCGCTGGGTTCGGTGGTGCTGGCCGTCACCGGCGCTGAAGCGCTCTATGCCGACATGGGCCATTTCGGGCGCAAGCCGATCGCCTTGTCGTGGCTGTACCTGGTGTTTCCGTGCCTGATGCTCAATTATATGGGGCAGGCCGCATTGCTGCTCGACGAGCCCGGCGCCGCGGCGAACCCCTTCTTCCTGCTCGCCCCGGAAGCGGCGCGGCTGCCGCTGGTCATCCTCGCGACCCTGGCAACGATCATCGCCAGCCAGGCGGTCATCTCCGGCGCCTATTCGGTGACGCGTCAGGCGGTCCAGCTCGGCTTCCTGCCCCGCCTCAGGATTACACACACCAGCGCCCGGGCGGCCGGACAGATCTACATCCCGCTGGTCAACTGGGCGCTGCTGATCCTTGTGCTGCTGCTGACGCTGGGCTTCAAGAGCTCGAACAACCTCGCCGCCGCTTATGGTATCGCGGTGACCGGCACGATGTTCATCACCGCCTGCATGCTCGGCATCCTCACCTTCACGGTCTGGCGCTGGAATCGCTGGCTAGCGGGTGCGATCACCGGCATCTTCCTGCTCATCGACGGTGCCTATTTCGCGTCGAACCTGACCAAGATCCCCGATGGCGGCTGGTTTCCGCTGCTGATCGCCGGCATTGCCTTCACCTTCCTCACCACCTGGGGCACCGGCCGCCGGCTGATGCGCGAGCGCCTCCGCGAAGGCACGATGCCGATCGAGCTGTTCATCGCCTCGTCGGTCTCATCGATGGAGCGCGTGCCCGGCACCGCCGTGTTCATGTCGGCCGCGGCCGAAGGCGTGCCGCCAGCTTTGCTCCACAACATGAAGCACAACAAGGTGCTGCACGAGCGCATCGTGCTGCTGACCGTGTCGATCGACGATGTTCCGCAGGTGCCGCCCGCGGACCGCGTCGTGGTGGAGGAACTCGGCCAGTCCTTTTTCCGCGTGATCCTTCATTATGGCTTCATGCAGGAGATCGACGTGCCCAGCGACCTGATCGGCATCTCGGTCTGTGGCGGCGCCTGGAAGATGGCCGACACGAGCTTCTTCCTCGGCCGCCAGACGCTGATCGCCTCGTCGCACCCCGGCATGGCGCTATGGCGCGAGCATATCTTCGCCTGGATGCTGCGCAACTCCGAGACCGCGATGGAATTCTTCAAACTGCCGACCAATCGCGTCGTCGAACTGGGCAGCCAGATCGAGATATAGCGGAACTCGAAGATTTGACGACCGCTCGCCGCGCCTTCGACCAGGGCGATCGAGATGTGTATCGAGTGAGTCACGCTCTCAAGCCGTCATCCCGGCGAAAGCCGGGACCCATATCCTCGGAATATCCGGAAATGGCGGTGTCTATGGGTCCCGGCTTTCGCCGGGATGACGGAAATTGGGAACGTAACGGGTTACTTCAGCGCCCATGCGCTCTCGTGCGGATGACGGCGGGAGCGGCGTCGATAGTGTAGAATTCACGAATTCCGTTCACCCAATTACTCGCCGGACCGCGCCGCCTTCACCCCTCCGACCCCATCAGCCGATAACCCACACCCAGTTCGTTGACGACGATCGACGGCCGGCTGAGGTCCGGCTCGATCTTCTGACGGATGTTGCGGATCACGACGCGCAGATATTCGATGTGGCGCTCATAATCATTGGCCCACACGCTCTTCATCAACTGGTCGTGCGTGATGACGCGGCCCGGGAACCTGGCGAGTTCGGCCACGACGCCATATTCCTTCGGCGTCAGATGGATGTCCTCGCCATTCTTCAGCACGCGGCGGTTGACCAGGTCGATCTCGACATCCTTGACGCGCACGCTCGATCGGGCGCCCTCGGCGCTGATGCGATGGCGCAGCGCCGCCCGCACGCGCGCCAGCAATTCGTCGGTGTCGAACGGCTTGGTCACATAATCGTCGGCGCCGAGATCGAGCGCCGTCACCTTCTGGTCGGTGGCGTCGCGCGCCGACACCACGAGCAAAGTCGCCTTCGAGCGCTGGCGGATGATCGGCACGAGTTCCATGCCGTCGCGATCGGGCAGGCCGAGATCGAGCAGCACGACATCGGGATCGGCCGTCGCCAGCAGCTCCAGCGCCTCGCGCGCCGACGCCGCCTCGCTCACCTCATAGGATGCGCGATCGAGCGTCGTCCGCAGCAGGCGGCGGATCTGCGCTTCATCGTCGACGATCAGCACCTTCGCTTTTCTCACCCGATCTCCTCCTGATCCACCGCCCGGACTAGCGCGTTTGCCGGGAAATGCACGCTCAGGCGCGCGCCGCGGGGCTCGCCGCGGTTCGCGGCCTCGACGCTCAACCCCATCGCCTCGGCAAATCCCTTGACGATCGCGAGCCCGAGTCCGGTCCCGCCCTTCGAGCGGTCGGACCCTTCGAAGCGGGCAAAGGTCTCGAATATCTTGTCCTCGCGGCCGGGCGGCAGGCCCGGGCCTTCGTCGAGGATCGACAGGACGATCTCGCCGATCGGCCGCGTGGCGACGATGGTGATCGGCGTGCCCGGGTCGGCATAGCGGCCGGCATTGTCGAGCAGATTGATCAGCACATGGTGAAACAGCTGCGCATCCACCCGCACCAGCGGAAGATCGGGCGGCACGTCGAGCCGGATCTCATGACCTTCCAGCGTACGGCGCGTGTCCTGGACCGCGCCGGCCACGGCGTCGGTCAGGTCGGTCGGCTCGATGTTGAGCCGCAACGCGCCGGCCTCGACGCGCGCCATGTCGAGCAGATTGGCGACGAACCGGTTGAGCCGCCGCGCCTCATCCTCGACCGTATCGACCAGTTGCTCGGGCGCCACCCCGCGCATTTCGGCGGTCGCGGCGAGGATCGTCGTCAGCGGCGTGCGCAGGTCGTGGCTGACCGACGACAGCAAAGCCGCGCGCAGACGATCGCGCTCCTTGAGCTGCGCGACGTCGCGCATCTCGTCCTCGAGCTGCATCCGTTCGAGCACGAGCGCCGCCTGGTCGATCAGGCTCAGCAGCAGCGGAATCTGGTCGAGCCGGACGGGATCGCGACCGTCCTCGCGCGCGAGACCGGCGACGCCAAGCACGCCGCGCGCGGTGCGCATCGGATAGAACAGCCAGTCCGACGCCGTCAAAGTGTCGGATCCGCGTCCGGCCGGAACCCCGCGGTCGATCACCCATTGCGCGGCAGCGCGTTCGATATGATCGAGCCGGTCCTCAGGCGGGAAGGCGGCGCGCAGCTGCGGTCCTTCGCTCGACGGCATCAGCACGCACGCACGCGCGTCGAACAATCGCGCGAGTTCGGCGCAGATCGCCTGCATCAGCTCCTCGTCATTGGCGATCGTCGTCAATTGCCGCGAAAAGCCCGCCAGCGCGGCATTCTGGCGGGCGCTCGTCGCGGCGAGGTCGGCCTGGTCGCGGACGCGCGCGGCGAACTGGCTGGTGACGAGCGCCACCGACAGCAGCACGACGATCGTCACGACATTTTCCGGATTGCTGATCGTCAGCGTGCCGGTCGGCGGCAGGAAGAAGAAATTATAAGCGAGCGACGACATGAGTCCCGCGAACAGCCCGGCGCGCAGCCCGTACAGGCTCGCCGCGACCATCACCGGAAGCAGATAGAGCAAGGCGACATTGGCGAGGTTCAAGGTCGCGCCGAGCATCCAGCCGAACGCCGTGACGCCCGCGACCATCAGCGTCGACCACAGATAGTCCGACGGATGCCCCCAATTGCCCTGCCGTCGCCGCCGCACCGTGGCCGCAGGCGTCGCGTCGCGATCGGCGGGCAGCACGTGCAGGGCGACGTCGTTGAGGTCGCGGACCAGGCGGTCGACGACCGAGCGGTGGCGCAGCTCGAACCACCAGCTTCGCGAGGATTTGCCGATGACGATTTGGGTTGCGCGCGCTTCGCTCGCAAACGCGACCAGGCCGTCGAAAACGGTCGCGGCCGGGATCGTCGCGGTGGCGGCGCCGAGCTGCGCGGCCAGCGCCATCGCCGTATTGAGGCGCTGGCGATCGGCGTCGCTCAGCGTGTGCGAGCGCCGCGTCTCGATATGGATCGCGGTCCAGGGCGCGCGCAGCGCGTCCGCCATCCGCTTCGCGGCCCGCACGAGTCCGGTCGCATTCGGAAGCTCGCTGACTGCGACGAGGATACGCTCGCCCGCGGCGAAGCTGCCCGCCAGCGCGTGCGCCCGCACATAGTCGAGCATCTGCGCATCGACCGCCTGCGCCGCCCGGCGCAGAGCCAGCTCGCGCAACGCCGACAAATTGGATTTGGAGAAGAAATGGTTGAGCGCGCGCGTCGCCTCGTGCGGGATATAGACCTTGCCGTCCTTCAGCCGCTCGATCAGCTCGTCGGGCGGGATATCGACGACCTCGATCTCGGCGCTCTCGAGCACGCTGTCGGGCACGGTCTCGCGCACCCGGACCCGCGTGAACGAGGCGACGACGTCGTTCAGGCTCTCGATGTGCTGGATATTGATCGTCGAATAGACGTCGATCCCGGCGGCGAGCAGCTCGTCGATATCCTGATATCGTTTGGTATGGCGGCTGCCGGGCACATTGGTATGCGCGAGCTCGTCGACCAGCACCAGCGAAGGATGGCGCGCCAGCACCGCATCGAGATCCATCTCGGTGAGACTTCGGCCCTGATACGCGACTTCGTGGCGCGGCACGATTTCATGGCCGCACGTCAGCGCCTCGGTCTCGGCCCGGCCGTGGGTCTCGACCACGCCGATCACGACATCCGCGCCGGCGCGCTTGCGATGCATGCCTTCGGTCAGCATTTCGTAGGTCTTGCCGACACCCGGCGCGGCGCCGAGGAACACTTTGAGACGGCCGCGGCCTTCCTGCGCGGCGGCGCGCAGGAAGGCCTCCGGCTTCGGTCTGTCCAGGGAGTCCGCTCGTTCGCTCACCTTGGGCTGTCTGCACCAAGGCGATCGAGCTGTCGATTGAGCGCGAGCACGTTGACATGATCCTCGCCCAATAGGCCCAGCAGCGGGCGTTCGATCGATTGTTCGACCAGCCCGCGAACCTGCGCCTCGGCCAGGCCACGCACGCGTGCGACGCGCCCGACCTGCGCCAGCGCCGCCGCCGGCGACAGATCGGGATCGAGGCCGGATCCGGATGCGGTCACCAGATCCGCGGGCAGGGCGCCGGTGACCCCTTCGGCCCGCCGCTTCGCGACGTCGGCGGTCACCCGGTCGGCCAACACCCGGCTGGTCGGCCCGAGGTTGGAACCGGAAGACGCCAGGCCGTCATAGCCGTTCGCACCGGCAGCCGACGGACGCGTCTGGAAGTAGCGATCCGACGTGAAGGCTTGGCCGATGATCGTCGATCCGATCACCGTATCGCCGTTGCGGATCAGGCTGCCGTTCGCCTGCGACGGGAAGACGATTTGGCCGACGCCAAGGATCAGCAGCGGGTAAGCGAGGCCGAGCAGCAACGCGAACAGGATCGCCATGACGAGTGCCGGGCGCAGTGCGGAAGTGAAGTCGGAAGTCATAGAATGTCTCCTGGGAAGACGTTCGATATTGCAAACTGTGGATCGGTCCGACTCCCTTCCCCCTTGATGGGGGAAGGATACGGAGACTTGGCGGCTTTGCCGCCTAGTCGGAGTTGGATGGGGGTGATGTTTGGCGAATGGCTCTACGCCGAACGTCACCCCCATCCAGCTCCGACTAGGGCCCGCCAAGGGGCGGACCCAAGTCTGCGCAACCCGCAACCGTCAGCCACGGGTAAATCATGCCCCCGGCATGATTTAGGATCGCCCGGGGGGCGATCCGGCCCGTGGATGACGATTGCGCCCATCAAGGGGGAAGGGCGCGGTTGACATGCTGCTGCGTCGATTGGGTCATGATCGAGGGTATCCTGCTCACGCCAACCCCAGCCCATTGACCGCAAGATCGATCAGCTTGATCCCCACGAACGGCGCCAGCAGCCCGCCCAGGCCATAGATCGCGAGATTGCGCGCCAGCAGCGGCCCGGCGCCGATCGGCCGGTATGTCACGCCCTTGAGCGCGAGCGGCACCAGCAGCGGGATGATCAGCGCGTTGAAGATGATCGCCGACAGGATCGCCGATTGCGGGGTGCCCAGACCCATCACGTTGAGGATGGCGAGCTCCGGATAGAGTATGACGAACATCGCCGGGATGATCGCGAAATATTTGGCGACGTCGTTGGCGACCGAGAAGGTCGTCAGCGCACCGCGCGTCATCAGCAACTGCTTGCCCAGCCCGACGATCTCGATCAGCTTGGTGGGATCGCTGTCGAGATCGACCATGTTGCCGGCTTCGCGCGCCGCCTGCGTGCCGGTGTTCATCGCCACGCCGACATCGGCCTGCGCGAGCGCCGGCGCATCGTTGGTGCCGTCGCCGCACATGCCGATCAGCTTGCCGCCCTGCTGTTCCTTGCGGATCAGCTCGAGCTTGTCCTCGGGCGTCGCCTGGGCGAGGAAATCGTCGACGCCCGCTTCGGCCGCGATCGCGGCGGCGGTCAGCGGATTGTCGCCGGTGATCATGACGGTGCGGATGCCCATCCGGCGCAGCTCGGCGAAGCGCTCGCGGATGCCGGCCTTGACGATGTCCTTGAGCGCGATCGCCCCGAGCAGCCGGCCATCGCGCGCGACCGCGAGCGGCGTCATACCGCCGCGCGCGATCTCGTCGGTGATGCGGCGAAGCTCGACGGCGGCCGGCGTCTCGCTCAAACCGGGATTGGCCCTGAGCACCGAATCGACCGCGCCCTTCTGGATGGTCGAACCGCCGATCGTCACGCCCGAGATCCGCGTCTGCGCGGTGAACGGGATCACCACCGCGCCGCCGGGAAGCGCCGCCGTGACGACGCCGAACTTCTCGCGCGAGAGGATGACGATCGAGCGGCCCTCGGGGGTTTCGTCGGCAAGGCTCGCGAGCAAAGCGGCGTCGGCAAGTTCCGCCAGGGAAACGCCGCCGACCGCCTTGTACGCGCTCGCCTGGCGGTCGCCGATCGTGATGGTGCCGGTCTTGTCGAGCAGCAGCGCATCGATGTCGCCCGCCGCCTCGACCGCGCGGCCCGATTTGGCGAGCACGTTGAAGCGGACCAGCCGGTCCATCCCGGCGATGCCGATCGCCGACAGCAAGGCCGCGATCGTCGTCGGGATCAGGGTGATCAGCAGCGCGGCGAGAATCGCCACCGGGATGCTGCCGCCCGCATAGGATGCGAAGCCGGGAATCGTCGCGACCGCGATCAGGAAGATGATGGTGAGGCCGACCAGCAGGATCGTCAGCGCGATCTCGTTGGGCGTCTTCTGCCGCTCGGCGCCCTCGACCAGCGCGATCATGCGATCGAGAAAGCCCTGGCCGGGTTCCGCCGTCACGCGGACCCTGATCTGGTCGGAGATCACCCGCGTGCCGGCGGTCACCGCCGAGCGGTCGCCGCCCGCCTCGCGGATCACCGGCGCGCTCTCGCCGGTGATTGCCGCCTCGTTGACGCTGGCGACCCCCGCGATCACCTCGCCGTCGGCGGGGATGAGGTCGTCGGTCTCGACCAGCACGATGTCGCCGGCGCGCAGCTGGCTCGCGGGCATCAGCGCGAAGCTGTCGCCGGTTCCGAGGCGTTTGGCCATGAGTTCGGCCTTGGTGGCGCGTAGCGAGGCGGCCTGCGCCTTGCCGCGGCCCTCGGCCAGCGCTTCGGCGAAGGTGCCGAACAACACGGTCAGCCATAGCCAGACGACGAGCTGGAGCTTGAACCCGACGCTCAGGCCGTCATGCCCGACGACGAGCAATATCGTCAGCAGGGCGGCGACGATCGCGGTGGTGAACATCACCGGGTTGCGGATCAGCTGGCGCGGATCGAGTTTGCGGAACGCATCGCCGATCGCCGGAACGATCAGCGCGGCGGTAAACAGCGATTTAGGTGCGGTGCGGCTCATGGCTGTGCCCCGATCAGAAGGTTTGACCGCGGACCATCATCAGATGATCGGCGATGGGACCGAGCGCGAGGCTCGGCAGGAAGGTGAGGCCGCCCAGGATCAGAACGATGCCGACGAGCAGGCCGATCCAGAGACCGCCGGTGGTCGGAAACGACCCCGCGGATTCGGGCGTATATTTCTTCGCCGCGAGGCCGCCGGCGATCGCCAGCATCGGTACGATGATGAAGAAGCGGCCGATCCACATCGCGACGCCCAGCAGCGCGTTGTACCAGGGCGTGTTGGCGGTGAGGCCGGCAAAGGCCGATCCATTGTTTCCGACCGCGCTGGTGAAGGCATAGAGGATTTCCGAAAAGCCGTGCGGACCCTTGTTGAGCGGCCCGGCCAAGCCGTCGGCGACGACCGAGCTGATCGCGGTCAGCCCGAGGATGGTCAGCGGCAGCACCGCGATCGCCAGCACCGCCAGCTTGACCTCGCGGCCCTCGATCTTCTTGCCGACATATTCGGGCGTGCGGCCGACCATCAGCCCCGCGACGAACACCGCGAGGATCGCGAACAGCAGGAAGCCGTAGATGCCCGCGCCGACGCCGCCGACGACGACCTCGCCGAGCTGGATGTTGAACAGCGGGATCATCCCGCCAAGCGCGGTGAAGCTGTCATGCATCGCGTTGACCGCGCCGCACGAGGCCGCGGTCGTGATCACCGAGAACAGGGCCGAGGCGGCGATGCCGAAGCGGACCTCCTTGCCCTCCATATTGCCGCCGGCCACGCCGAGCTGATGAAGCACCGGATTGCCGGCCGCTTCCTGCCAATAGGTGATGGTGGTGCCGGCGAGGAAGATGATCACCATCGCCGCGAGGATCGCCCAGCCCTGGCGGGTGTTGCCGACCGCCTTGCCGAACGTCCAGGTCAGCCCGAAGCCGATCGCGAAGATCGACAGCATCTGCAGCAGATTGGTGAAGGCGTTGGGATTTTCGAACGGATGTGCCGAGTTCGCGTTGAAGAAGCCGCCACCATTTGTGCCGAGCATCTTGATCGCTTCCTGGCTCGCGACCGGGCCGAGCGCCAAGGTCTGTTTGACGCGCTCGATCGTGCTGATGTCGACCGATCCGGCCAGCGTCTGCGGCACGCCATTGGCCACCAGCACCAAGGCATAGACGATGCAGAGCGGCAGCAGCAGATAGAGCGTGATGCGCGTGACGTCGGCCCAGAAATTGCCGATGCCCGCCGCCTGCCGCCGCGCGAAGCCGCGGAACAGCGCAAAGGCGAGCGCGATGCCGGTCGCGGCCGACAGGAAATTGTGGATGGTGAGGCCCAGCATCTGGCTGAGGTTCGACAGGGTCGACTCGCCGGCATAGCTCTGCCAGTTGGTGTTGGTGGTGAAGCTCACCGCGGTGTTGAACGCCAGATGGCCGCTCGTGCCCGCATAGCCCAGCGGATTGAGCGGCAATACGCCCTGCAGCCGCAATATCGCGTAGGTGAACAGCAGCAGCGCGACGTTGAACAGCAGCATATGCACCGCATAACGACGCCAGCTCTGCTCGACCGTCGGATCGATGCCCGACAATCTGTAGAAGCCGCGTTCGACGGGACCGAGCACGACATGGAGCGGTGTCCGGCGGCCTTCGTAGAGGGCGAACAGCCACATGCCGATCGGCTTGGTCAGCGCGACGAGGATGGCGACGAAAGCGAATATGAGGATCCAGCCCTGGATGGTCATGGCGTCAATCCGATCAGAAGCGTTCGGGCCGCACGAGCACGGCCACGAGATAAAGGAGCAGGCCCGCGGCGGTGATCGCCGCGAGCCACAGATCGATGGTCATGATGTCGTCCTCAAGCGTTGTCGGCGAGGCGGACATAAGCGAGCGTCGCCGCCACCAGCCCCAGGATGATTGCCAGCCAAAACAGGTCGTCCATTGCCATGGTCTCCAATCAGCCGCGGCGCATGCGCCGAAGCGACGCAAGGACGGCTCTCGTCAGGGCATGGAGATAGGGCGGTTGGCCGTAACGATGCGAGACGCGCCAATGACGGGACGCATATGTTTAACGTAAAAATGGGCGTTTGCCGGCTGCATTGGCGGCGAGAGGTGGTCGTGGGCGAGAATAGTCGGCCGATTCGTAGCGAAAAATCCTCCCCGTCGCTGTGCGGTTGGGAGGATGTTTGGCGGCGAGTCAGCCTTATCCCAGCTCATATGGGGCAGGAGACTCGCTTCCGAGATCCAGCCCTTGACCTGCCCCGCTCTTGGCCGCGCCTATCTCCAGTCCCGGCCAGAGATCCAGCCATCGCTTCCACGCAACCCGCTCCCGACAAGCCTGCAGTTTGCGCGCAGCGACATGCGGCGTCGGCACCAGCCGCAATCCGGCCATGTGACGATCACGCATTTCGGGCAACTTGCAGAACTCAGGAGGCAGTCCGTTCGTAGTGGATAACCCCGGCGAGCGCGAGCAAGGACATGCCCAACCAGCCAATCAATGCGAGCAAAGCATCGAGGCCTTTGGGATTGATGCCAATGACCTGAACCAGAAAGGTAAAGAGCACGGCCGATGCGATAGCGAGATAATAAAAGCTGCTGTGGGGACGGCTCGAACGCTTATCAACAAGAATGACAAGCGCATATGCGCCGACCAGCACTGAAAGCCACGGGATCAAGCTGAGTCCGATTCCGTCGCTACCCGCAAACATCACGGCGACGACGATGACCGGCGGCAACCAGGCGCGAAGTCCAGCCCATATTCGGGCTTTGATTCGGTTGTCGACCAATTCGCGTCCTGCCTCATCTGATCCTGCCAGCCATCATGCCAGAACGGAGTGCCGTTTGATAGCATTTGGGAGCACGGGCAATCCGGTCGTCATATCGGTCACCAGGCGCTTTTCGTCATCGCACCCTCAACGGACATCGAGCTCGCCAGTCATACTTCGCTGTTCCAGTTCATCCGGCTCAGAGCACCCACGTCCCGGTCAGCGCCGTTACATCTCCATTGAACAGGATCGAGAAGTCGGCCACGCCATTGCCGTCGGTATCGCCGAGCAGCGTGGTCGTGTTGGCGCCGCCATCGAACGCCAGCGTGAACTGGCCGGCGACATTGGAGAAGGCGCCGACCTGGGTGAATGCCTCGTTGGTTCCGACCGAATTGGCATTGGCATCGATCGCCGACAGGTCGAGGATATCGCCGGCGGCGAGATCGGTGATGCGGTCGGCATTGGCGCCGGCCGCGCTGTCGCCGGTCGACAGATAGACGAAGCGGTCGTTGCCGCCGGCACCCGTCAGATTGTCCTTGCCGGCGCCGCCGGTCAGCGCGTTCGCCGCCGCGCTGCCGCTCAGCGTATCGCCGAACGCCGAACCGACGATGTTCTCGACATTGACGATCGTATCGCTGCCCTGGCCGCCGCCCACCGCCTGCGCGGTCGCGAGTGCGAGGTTGACCGTGACGCCGGCGCTGGTCAACGCATAGCTGATCGTGTCGATGCCGGCGCCGCCGTCGATGCCGTCATTGCCGGTGCCGCCGGTCAGCAGGTCGTCGCCATTGCCGCCTTTGAGCGTGTCGTTGTTGGCGCCGCCGTCGATCACGTCGTTGGCACTGCCGCCGTCGATCAGATCGTCGCCATTGCCGCCGCTGATGCTGTTGACCTGCGCACTGCCGGTCAGCGTGTCGGCAAATCCCGAACCGACCAGATTTTCGATCGACATGAAGATGTCGGTCCCGCCGCCGCCGGTGTTCTGCGCGGTCGTGACCGCCAGGCTGACGGTCACGCCGGCGGCCGCGCCGGCATAGCTGGTCGCGTCCACCCCCGCACCACCGTTGAGCGTGTCGTTGCCCGCGCCGCCCAGCAGGATGTCGTTGCCGGCATTGCCGGTCAGGATGTTGTTGCCGCCGTCGCCGGTCAGCTGGTCGTCGAACGCGGAGCCGGTGAGATTCTCGATGCCCGACAGCGTGTCGCTGCCCGCCGCCAGCGTCGACTGGGCGGTCAGGATCGCGAGGCTCACCTTCACCGCGCCGGTGGCGGTCGCATAGCTCGCGGTGTCGATCCCCGCGCCGCCAATCAGCAGGTCATTGCCGAGTCCGCCGTCGAGCAGGTCGTCGCCGTCGCCGCCGGTCAGGCTGTTGCCCAGCGCACTGCCGGTGATCTGGTCGGCGAAGGCGGTGCCGATGACAGTCTCGATCCGGGTCAGCGTGTCGCTGCCTGCGCTCAGTGTATTCTGCGCCGAGGTGCTGAGCAGGTTCAACCGGATGCCGCCGGACACATTGGCATAGGTCACCGTGTCGATGCCCAACCCGCCGTCGATGACGTCGTTGCCGAGATCGCCGCGGATGCTGTCATTGCCGGTGCCGCCGTTCAGGCTGTTGTCGCTCGCGGATCCGATCAGCGTGTCGTTGAACGCCGAGCCGGTCAGGCCCTCGATCCCGGTCAGCGTGTCGCTGCCAGCACCTCCGGTCGCCTGCGCACCCGCGATCAACAGGCTGACGCTGACCGCCGTCGTTGCCGCCGCATAGGATGCGATGTCGGCCGTGCCGGCGCCGCCATCGATGCCGTCATTGCCGTCGCCACCCTCCAGCGTGTCGTTGCCGTCGCCGCCCGTCAGCGTGTCGTTGCCGGCGAGGCCGTCGAGGATGTCGAGGCCCGCGCCGCCGGTCAGCACATTGGCGGCGCCATCGCCGGTCAGCGTGTCGTTGAAAGCGGTGCCGATCAGATTTTCGAAGCCGGAAATCGTATCGCTGCCGGCGCCGCCGGTCGCCTGCGCGGTGGCGACCGCGAGGCTCACGACGACCTTGGCGGTGGCGCTCGCATAGCTCAGCGTATCGATCCCGGCGCCGCCGGAGAGCGTGTCGGCGGCCGTGCCAGCACCGCCGTCGATCAGATTATTGCCGGCGTTGCCGGTCAGCGTGTCCGCGAAGGAAGATCCGGTCAGATTCTCGAGGCCCGAGAGCGTGTCGGTTCCCGCCCCGCCGGTGGCGGTGCCGGTCGCGAGGTTCGCGACGACCGCGCCCGCGGCGCCGGCATAGGAGGCGGTATCGACGCCGCCGCCGCCGGTCAGCACGTCGTTGCCCGCGCCGCCACGAAGGCTGTCGCCCAACTCGCCGCCGGTCACATTGTCATTGCCGGCGCCGCCGTTGACGGTGAAGGCGGAGCCGGCGAGGCCGGCAAGGTTGAGCGTGTTGCCGCCGGCGGCGAGTGTGAAGGTGCCGACCTGGATCTGCCCGCCGGTCAGATCGACCGCGCCGGCCGTGGCGATCGTGATCGCGCTGATGCCGGTGATGGTGGTGAGGCCATCGAGCATGGCCGCCGTGAACTTGACGCTCTGGCCGTTTCCGGTCAGCTTTTCGATACCGGCGAAAGCCGTGGTGGAAAAGTCGACGGTGCCGCCCGTGAAAAACAGCGTGACCGTATCGGTGCCGTCGCCGCCATCATAGTGCTCGCCGGCGACGACCTCGGATGCGTTGCTGACGTAGAGCTGGTCGTCGCCCACGCCCCCGCTCATCATGTCCAGCCCGGCACCGCCGCTCAGTCCATCATTGCCTTCCTGGCCGCTCAGCGTGTCGTCGCCGCCATTGCCGGAGAGACCGTCACCGTCGAGGCTGCCGAGAATGGTATCCGCCGCAGCTCCCCCGTTGACCCCAACTCGGCCGTTCGCCCCGGTGAGGATGAGCGTGTTGCCGGCATTGTTGAGCATGATCCTTCCAAATGTAGAGATCTCCGCGCCGGTCAGGTCCGCCGTGCCGCCGGTGGTCAGCAAGATGTCACCATAAGTGGAGATGCGGGAGAAGTTGCCGAGCTGCGCCGCGGTCAGACCGAGACCGTAATAGTATACAAAGAAGTCGAGCTCGATATAATCCGCCGTAACTTCAATGGATTCGACGCCGTCGATGTTCAGCCCGTCGATGTAGATGATTTCGCTGCTGCCGCCGAAACCTTCGATGTAGGTGGACCCGCCGATCGAGATCAGGTCGAAGCCGTCGCCGCCGCTCAGCGTTTCGCCGTTATCGATCGGAATCGGGTCCGCGCCGTTGCCATTCGCGTCGTCGATAAAGGGGATGTTGAAGTGATCGTCGCCGTCGCCGCCATAATAGCTGTCGACCCCCGCGCTACCGGAAAAAAAGTCGTTGCCGCTGCCGCCATAGACGGTGTCGGCCCCTGTGCCGCCGTCGAGGCCATCGTTGCCGTCGCCGCCATCGAGGGTGTCGGCGCCGCTGCCGCCATGGAGTGAGTCGTTGAGCGCGCCGCCCGAAAGTATGTCGTTTCCGTCGAGGCCGTTGATGATATCCTGGGCGTCACCGCCCTGATCGCCTTCGATCGTGTCGTTGCCTGGCGTTCCTTCATAGGTCGGCATGGTCTGCTCCTTATGGTGTCGCGCGCGGTATCGGGCGAGGGGTCAGGGAAACACGGCGTGGCGGGAAACGAGGCTGGGCGGGAGTCCGGCGTTCACATACTGATTTCCGGCTTCCGGCTTCTGATCTCCGATCTCCGATTACAGCACCCAGTTTGTCGTCAGTGCGGTCACGTCGCCGGTGAACAGGACCGAGAAGTCGGCCACGCTGTCGCCATTGACGTCGGCGAGCAGCGTCGTGCTGTTCGATCCGCCGTCGAACGCCAAAGTGAACTGGCCTGCGACGTTCGAGAACGCGCCGACCTGCGTGAACGCGTCGTTGGTCCCAACCGTATTGGCGTTGGCATCGATCGCCGACAGGTCGAGAATGTCGCCAAGCATCAGGTCGGTGATCCGATCGGCATTGGCACCAACCACGCTGTCGCCGATCGCGAGATAGACGAAGCGGTCGTTGCCCGCGCCACCGGTCTGCGTGTCCTTGCCGGCACCGCCGGTGAAGGCGTTCGCCGCCGCGCTACCGGTCAGCGTATCGCCGAACGCCGAACCGACGATGTTCTCGACATTGACGATCGTGTCGCTGCCCTGGCCGCCGCCCACCGCCTGCGCGGTCGCGAGCGAGAGGTTGACCGTCACCCCCGCGCTGGTCACCGCATAGCTCAGCGTGTCGATATTGGCGCCGCCGTCGATGCTGTCGTTACCGGTGCCGCCGGTGATCAGATCGTCGCCATTGCTCCCTTTCAGCGTGTCGTTGCCCCCGCCGCCGTCGATGATGTCGTTCGCACTGCCGCCATCGATCACATCGTCGCCATTGCCGCCGCCGATCCTGTTGACCTGCGCGCTGCCGGTCAGCGTGTCGGCCTGCGCCGAACCGACCAGATTCTCGATCGACAGGAAGATATCGGTGCCCGCGCCGACCGTGTTCTGCGCGGTCGTGAGCGCCAGGTTGACGGTGACGCCGGTGGCGGCGGTGGCATAGCTTGCAGTGTCGCTGCCGGCGCCGCCGTTGATCGTGTCGTCGCCGAGGCCGCCGGCAAGCACGTCGTTGCCGCCATTGCCGACGAGATTGTTGTTCGCGCCGTCACCGGTGAACTGGTCGTCGAAGCCGGTGCCGACGAGATTCTCGATACCGCTCAGCGTATCGCCGCCGGCGCCGAGCGTGGTCTGCGCGGTCAGGATCGTGAGGTTGACCTTCACACCCGCGGTCGCGGTTGCATAGTTGGCGGTGTCGACCCCGTTTCCGCCGTTCAGCATGTCGTTGCCGAGTCCGCCGACGAGGCTGTCGTCGCCATTGCCGCCGGTGAGGGCATTGCCGAGTTCGTTGCCGGTGATGACGTCGTTATACGCCGTGCCGATCACGTTCTCGATCCGGCGGACGGTGTCGGTGCCGGCGCCGCCCGTATTCTGCGCCGACTGGCTGATCAGGTTGAGCGTGATGCCCGCGCCGACCAGCGAATAATCGAGCGTATCAATGCCCAACCCACCGTCGATGACGTCGTTGCCGAGATCGCCGCGGATGCTGTCATTGCCGGTGCCGCCGTTCAGGCTGTTGTCGCTCGCGGATCCGATCAGCGTGTCGTTGAACGCCGAGCCGGTCAGGCTCTCGATCCCGGTCAGCGTGTCGCTGCCCGCGCCACCGGTCGCCTGCGCGCCCGCGACAGCCAAGCTGACGCTGACCGCGCTCGCAGCCGCCGCATAGGATGCGATATCGGCCGTTCCCGCGCCGCCGTCGATCGCGTCATTGCCGTCGCCGCCCTGCAGCGTGTCGTTGCCGTCGCCACCCGTCAGCGTGTCGTTGCCGGCGAGGCCGTCGAGGATGTCGAGGCCCGCGCCGCCGGTCAGCACATTGGCGGCGCCGTCGCCGGTCAGCGTGTCGTTGAACGCGGTGCCGACCAGATTTTCGAAGCCGGAAATCGTATCGCTGCCGGCGCCGCCGGTCGCCTGCGCGGTGGCGAGCGCGAGGCTGACGGTCACCTTGGCGGCGGCGTTTGCATAGCTCAGCGTGTCGATCCCGGCACCGCCGGAGAGCGTGTCGGCGGCCGTGCCCGCGCCGCCGTCGATCAGATTGGCGCCGGCGTCGCCGGTCAGCGTGTCCGCGAACGCGGATCCGGTCAAATTCTCGATGCCCGAGAGCGTGTCGGTTCCCGCCCCGCCGGTGGCGGTGCCGGTCGCGAGGTTCGCGACGACCGCGCCCGCGGCGCCGGCATAGGAGGCGGTATCGACGCCGCCGCCGCCGGTCAGCACGTCGTTGCCCGCGCCGCCGACCAGCAGATCATTGCCGCCCGCGCCGTTCAGCATGTCGTTGCCCGCGCCGCCGAAGAGGCTGTCGCCGAGTTCGCCGCCGGTCACGCTGTCGTTGCCGGCACCGCCATTGACCGTGAAGGGGGAGCCCGCGAGGCCGGCAAGGCTAAGCGTGTTGCCGGCGGCGGCGAGGGTGAACGTGCCGACGCCGATCTGCCCGCCGCTCAGATCGGCCGCGCCGGCGGTGGCGATCGTGATCGCGGCGATGCCGGTGATGGTGGTGAGTCCATCGAGCATGGCGGCCGCGAGCGTGACGCTCTGGCCGTTTCCAGTCAGCTTTTCGATACCGGCGAAAGCCGTGGTGGAAAAGTCGACGGTGCCGCCGGTGAAAAACAGCGTGACCGTATCGGTGCCGTCGCCACCATCATAGTGCTCGCCGGCGACGACCTCGGATGCGGTGTTGACGCGGAGCAGGTCGTCGCCCACGCCCCCGCTCATCATGTCGAGGCCGGCACCGCCGGTCAGTGTATCATTGCCTTCCTGGCCGCTCAGCGTGTCGTCGCCGTCATTGCCAAAGAAGGAGTCGTTCTTGAGGCTGCCGAGAACGACATCCGCCGCAGTTCCCCCGACGACCCCGACATTCCTGCCGTACATCCCGCCGTTCGCGCCGGTGAGGATCAGCGTGTTGCCGGAATCGTTGAGTCTGATGGCATCCGCATCGACATCCGCGCCGGTCAGGTCCGCCGTGCCGCCGGTGGTCAGAAATATGTTTTCATAAACGGTGACGGCGGAGAAATTGCCGAGCTGCGCCGCGGTCAGTGCGAGATTATAGTCGTATATGAAGAAGTCGAGCTCGATATACGCCGCCGAAACTTCAATCGACTCGACGGTGTCGTCGATGTTCAGCGCGCTGATATCGATCACGTCGGTGCTGGGGCTGCCATAGCCTTCGATATTGGTGAACCCGTTGATCGAGAGGAAATCATTGCCGTCGCCGCCGCTCACCGTTTCGCCGGCCTCGATCGGCTCCTCGATGTCGATATACTGGATGCTGAGATAGTCGTCGCCGTCGCCGCCATAATAGCTGTCGACCCCCGGGCCGCCATAGAGGCTGTCATTGCCGCTGCCGCCATGCAGCGTGTCGTCTCCCGTGCCACCGTCGACGCTGTCGTTGCCGCTGCCGCCATCGAGGCTGTCGTTACCGCCGCCGCCATAGACTGCGTCGTTGAGCGCGCCGCCCGAAAGCGTATCGTCTCCGTCGAGGCCGTTGATGATATCCTGGGCGTCACCGCCCTGATCGCCTTCGATCGTGTCGTTGCCTGGCGTTCCGTTATAGGTCGGCATGGTCTGCTCCTTGGGGGGGTCGCGCGCGGTATCGGGCGAGGGGTCAGGGAAACGAGGCTGGGGGGAGTCCGGCGGCGTGATCCGTCGATCGATCCTGCTCCGGGGCCGTGCCGGGACAATGGCACGCCGGGGCGGACATCAGATCTCCGAAAAAACGAACTGGTCGCAGGCACATAGGACAGCCAAAAGAGTCCGCGGCCGCGCCGTCGGGCCAAGAGCGCGATCCGATCGGATCGAATCGCATGCGCTCGTTCTGCTGTGTTTCCGGCGCCGTCCGACTCACCAGATCATGCCTCCCGAACCGGCTATGGTCGCGATGAGGCATGGCTTGCTGTGATCCCGGTCACAGCTTCGGCGACGCGGATGGCCCTGTCGGCAGATATGTCATTATTACATAATGATTACATGCCTCGAATTTTACTGACGCCTTGCTTGAGCACCTTCTCTGGCCGCGCTTGTCCGCGTGTCGCAACTGGCAACCAAAGCAGGACCATGGTAGCTGCACGGGCATGCCGCCCGATGCGGAGAAAACCGCTTATCGGGTCGGAAAGAAAGACGCTGCTGCAGCCGTATGAAATCGCCGGATCATGTTTTGGCAGAGCTTGGCTGGAGGGCCTGTTTCAGCGAGCAGGTTTCGGGCGAGGAAGCCCGGATATCTCAACCCGTCCGGGTGATGGCCGTCCATCGCGGCAAGATTGCCGTCATGGGCGCGGGGCCGCAGCGTTTCGTCACGCCGTATATTCCCGGCGCCCGGCCGTCGGACGATCATCCGACGGTCGGCGACTGGCTGCTGATCGACAATCGCACGCTGCAACCCATACGCGTCCTTCGCCGCATGAACCTGTTCAAGCGGCGCGCGCCGGGTGATCCGCGCAGAGAGCAGATGATCGCCGCCAATATCGACACATTGTTCATCGTCGCCTCATGCAACCAGGATTTCAGCGTCGCGCGGCTCGAGCGCTATCTGGTGCTGGCGCGCGAGGTGGGGGTGAACCCGGTCGTCGTTCTCACCAAGACCGACCTGACCGGCACCCCGGAAACTTTCGCGGCGGCCGCGCGCGCGATCGAGCCGCGATTGCACGTCGAAACCGTCAACGGCCGCGATCCCGCCAGCGTCGCGCGCCTCGCGGGGTGGTGCGGCATGGGCCAGACCGTGGCGCTGCTCGGATCCTCGGGCGTCGGCAAATCGACGCTCGTCAATACCTTGCGGGCGTCGGACAGCATTGCCACCCAGGCCATCCGCGCGGGCGACGATACCGGGCGCCACACGACCACCGTGCGCGAAATGCATCGGCTCGAACGAGGCGGCTGGCTGCTCGACACGCCCGGGATGCGCGAACTGCAATTATCCGATGCAGCCGCTGGCATATCGGAGGTTTTCGACGACTTCATCCTGGCCGCGCAGGACTGCCGGTTTTCGGATTGCGCGCACGGCCGCGAGCCCGGCTGCGCGATCCGGGCGGCGATTGCCGAGGGCAGGCTGACATCGGTGCGGTTCGATCGCTGGCGCGAACTGGCGGGCGAGGACAGCGCCACCGCCGCATATGGTCGGAAGCGCCGCCGATAAGGGCGAACGTCCGGCGTGGCGATTCTGCTGTAGTAATGCCGGCCGCATGGCCATAGGTGCGCGGCGCAATTTCAGGCAATTCAGGTAGACGCATGGCCCGCAAACATTCCAGGCACGGTCCCTATGAAGACCCGCATCGCGAGGACGAGGCTCCGGCGGCGGTGGTGCCTTGCTGGCTCTGTGGCCGGCCGCCCGGCAAGACCATAGTCTGGCACCACCCAGTGCCCAAGAGCCGGGGCGGGCGCGATGTGGTACCCATGCACCCCATTTGCCAGCAGACGCTGATGGCCAATTTCACCAATGCCGAACTGCAGCGCCACGGGATGGATGTGGAGGGCCTGCTGGCCCACCCCAACATCCGCAAATTCGTCGATTGGGTGGCGAACAAGGACCCCGATTTCACGGCGACCACGGCGAAGAAGCAACGCTGATCGAGGGGGGGGCTTCAGCTGGCCCGTCGATCGGTCATGCCGCCCCCAAGGCGCCTGAAACCGTCATTGGCTCGATCCCGTTCGATCACCCGGTCGCCGAGTTCACCACCCTTGCCAAACCTATCACCCTCGTCACCTGCAACGTCGCCGATTTCGCGCCGAAGGGCGTACCCACCCTCAATCCCTCGGCAGCGTGATTGCAGTTCTCACGCTGATGCCCACAGGCGCTCTGCCGTCATCCCCCCTGCCGTCATCCCCCTGCCGTCATCCCCCTTGCCGTCATCCCCGCGCAGGCGGGGATCCATTTTTGGCATAGATCACCAGCGCTTATCGACCGGACGTATGGATTCCCGCTTTTCGGCAAGCTCAGGAGTAGACCGCGCAGGCTGAGGAGGTGCGGCCGTGATCCGTCTCGCTCAGTCTAAAATGGCCTTGTTGAGGTCGATAAACATGACCGGCTCGGCGCGTTGGCGATTCTCCAAGGTATCGAGTTGCGTGAAACCGCATTTCTCGTAGAACCGTACAGCATCTGCCTTGGAATCGACCACTACAAACCGACACCCGACCGTGGGGCACACGAAGGTTTTGGCCTGTCCAAGGGCGAGTTGCACAAGCGATCGTCCAAGATTTTGGCCACGATAGCGGCTGTCGGCCGCCAGCCGCGCGATCTTTACGGCAGGGTAGTGGTTGTAGAGGTATTGAAGTCCTTCGTCCGGCACCAGGGATGCAGTGTCATCGTCAGTAACGACCTCTCCGCACACGAGGGTCACATATGCGATCAGCTTACCGACCTCGGTAGTGAATACGCCGTACGTTCTCGCCAGGCTCTGCTTTTCGTATGCGTGCGCGTGGCGTTGAGCGAATGTTTTGAGGGCAGTGTTGCCGTCACCCAGCTTCAGCCCAGTGAGCCTGTCACCGGGCTGAATCTGTCGAATGGTGACATCTGAATCGTCTGCCGCCGGCAAGCTCTCAAACCAGATCTTTGAGCTTCAGCTTGATAGCGCCGTCTCGCCGCAGCGCGTTTGACAGCTTGACACCTGCCGCAAGGTTGGGCGCAGCGGTCTTTTTCGGACGCCCATGGGCCACCTGGCGTTTGAACTTCTGGGCGTCGGCGTCCGTTAGAAGGACACGGCCAAACGCGTTGGATTTGATGCTCACATGCTCCTCCTTTCAAAAGGCAACGTCCCGCAATATGCGGGTTCCAGATTTCTAAACGACAAACGTGGAGGTTTTGCAACCAGCTTGTCGGGCGGAACCCCGTTGTGGCGGAACGCGGTGTCTCGCCTCGGTCGAAAACGCCATTATCGGCGCGATGTCCAAGGGGTCTGGCCGCGCCGCCCTCCGTCGCCGGAGCCGCCATTACCCCCGCTGAAACCTTCCGTACATCGTGCGTCGGCCACGGTGCGCGGATCGATAATGTCGTCGTCGCCGCCCGCGCCGCCGGCTTCGGACCCGCCGCGATGGCGCCCCCGTCGCCGCCCGGATTCACCAGCGCCGTGGCGCTGGAAAGCGGCAGCGGCCCGGCCCGGCAGGCGCTCGTTGTCTCGATCGGGCGTAGCGCCGTCAGCAAGGCGCTCCCGGACGAAGTGCCCGCGAGCGCTTGCGCGGTGACCGACGTCGGACGGCTGGGACGTCCGCGCCTTCGCGCGCGCATGGACCGGCCTGACGCCGCTGTTCGATGCCGGGCGCATGGCGCTCTACAGCTACGCCGCCGACGCCCATATCCCGCTCGCAGCCTTGCGCATCGGCGTGATGTACGCCGAGGGCGACGGCGTACCGACGAGCGATGCGGAAGCGATACGCTGGCTCCGCACCGATACCCGCCTGCGTGGGGCCGGTGCGTTCCAGCGGGTGGCGCAGTTTACCGAGGCGCCAGAGGAGTGAGCGGATGCTGTGACGTTGATGTGACGTTACGTGCGGGTGAGGGCGGACCCTGCCCGGCTCGTCAACGCCGCCGCTCCCTCCCCCGAACATAGGCAGCAACGTCCGTCACGTCGCCGGTCAGCAGCACGCCGGGCGACTGCGCCCCCGGGCGCTCGATAACGATATAGGCATCGGCATCCATGCCCGGCGAGCCCGGCCCGCCGCCCGCGCCGGGGCTCCGCCGCCCGTCGGCCCAGATCACGTCGAGATCGCCGCGCCCGGCCATCGCCCCGAAGCTGGCGACCCGCACGATCCCGGTCGGTGGAACATCGATCCTGGCGGTCGCGGCACTGAAGGGCAGCCCGCCACCCCGCCATTCCACCGTTCGGCGTGCCCGCCGATCCTGAAGGATCACCACGACGGGCGCGTCGAAGCCAGGCGAGGTGACAAGCTGCAGCCGCGGCGGCGGCGACCAACTCGATTCGTAGAAGGTCGCCATCACCAGCAGCCAGCCAAGCCCAACCCCGACGACAGCCATCAGCGTCGTGACCAGACGGCGTCGCGACGGCGAAGATCCCCGCGTGAGCGCGCGCCCGGCAAAGGCGAACAGCGCCAGTCCGCCAAGCAGCAGCAGCACCATGGCGATCGCGATGGCCATCGCCAGCCCGCTTGCTCCGTCTCCGCCCATTGGCCTTCTCCTGACAGTCCGCGAGAACGCGTCGACTATCGCGCACCATCAGGCCGTCGTCCACGGCACAGGGCTGGGCGGGAATGAGGTGCCGTGCTTCATTTCGCCTTACTTGATCCCCATTTTCGGTCCGCGCTTGCCCGGCGCCAAGGGCCAGTCGGATGCACGCTCGACCAGCCTGCCGCGCACGTCGACAGCATCGGCGTGGCGATCGACAAGGCCGAAGCGGCGCGCTGGTATCGCGTCGCTGCCGATCGCGGCCATGCGCCCGCGATGATCAACCTCGCCGCCCTGCTGCTGACCGGCCTGGGCGCCGATCGCACCGCCGCTGCGGCGTCTGCCGCCACGCTCGTTCGCCGCGCCGCGGACGCAGGCTCGATCGACTGCCTGTTCGACATGGGCCATTTGAGCGAGAGCGGCACGGGTGTGGCGAAGGACATGGCGGAGGCGCAACGCTGGTATCGCCTTGCCGCCGATCGTAAGGATTCACGCGCCATGCTGCGCCTCGGCGTGATCCATGCCGACGGCATCGGTGGCATGCCTCGCGATGATGCGGAGGCGGCGCGCTGGCTGGTTGCAGGCGTGGCCCCTTTGCTGAGGATTGTGGCGCCGATCATGAGAATGTATGCCATGGATTACGGTTTCAACGACCCGACGCGCCGCGTCGCGCCGCGATCCCTCCGAGGGATTCCGCCTGCTCGGGATCGCCGACGAAGCCCGTATCCCGCTCGCGGCCTTGCGCCTCGGTGTGCTGTACGCCGAGGGTGGCAGCGTGCCGAAGAGCGATGTAGTAGCGATAAGCTGATTCCCGCCCGCGTGGGGTCGGTGCGTTCCGACGGGTGGCTCAGTTTACGGAGGCGCCAGGGGAGTAAACGGGGGGAGGTCACGTCGCCGTGACATCGTTACGTTCGGGTGAGATTGCCCAGACCTCGGCGCGCGCCTTGTCCGCCGCGTCGGCCAGCAGACCGAGATGGAGCGCAAAGGTGCCCTCCTCGAAGAAGGTCTGCTGGCGCCCGTTGTCGCACTGGGTCACATGGCGCCTAATGCCGGGAGCGACCAGTTGAGGAAGGATGGTCACAGCACAAGTCTATGTCAGTCAAGGGTAATGCAAGGCACCACCGCAATTCTGCTATGCGGCAACCGACCACGTTACCGACCTGTTGCCCTGCGGCAATAAAATTGCAAATTTTCGGTTGCAAATTATAGATAGAACGAACATAGTCGCAATATGGTGACCGCAGCTTCTCGACCTGATTGTGCGCCCCCTCGCCCTGACTACCACGTTACACCAAAATCATTCTGCGTGATGGATAGGGGGTTATTGCTCTATTTGCATGTGCGGAGGGAAGCGTGACGATTAAAATCGATCTTAATCAGAGTATTCCCAGTATTACTCCAGTATTGGATGCCGTTCCTCCCATCGTAAAGAGTCTATTAACTATCGACACGCCGTTGAGATTGATTGCATTATTTTCTCTAGTTGTTGCTACTCTTGTATATATACTTTATCCGAAAATTCACTCAGTAAGTGCCGCCCGGATTATATATGCCGTTCTTATTCTCTTTGGCGCGACAGTCTTTTTGGTGGTGGGGCCATTCTCTGGAAAAGCTCAGCCAAAATGCGCGGCGCCGAAATCGCTGGCGCCCGAAAGCGGCACTGACCTAACATTCCAACCAAGTCCATGCGCCCGATTGCTCGAATATGATGCTTCGGCTCCCTTCAGTCGCTTATGTGGAGACTTTCGTAATCCGGTGCCGATAAAAATTCTTTTCTCGTATAGGGATACGTTTGGAAGAAAATTTGACAGATCCTATGCAGACCCTCGATATGGAAGTAAACTTACTGCAAATATCAAGGGGTCGATTTCGCTTCCAGCAAGCACAGGAGCTTGGGTAAGTTTAACAACTACTCCAAGTTCCTGCGCAAAATTGACAGGAGCGCCGTCCATTTCTGTTTGGATGACCGATATAGCAGCTTTTTAATATTCATTGCAGAGATACCTGCTCACCCCATTGTCGGCTCGCGCCTGCCCGGCGCCAAGGAGCAGCCGGTGCGCGCTTCGAGCGCTGCGATCCACTCCGCATCGCCGATCGGGCGGCCGATGCTCTTCGCCCTACGGAGGGCGAGCCAAGCTTCGTCCTGATCGAAATCCTCGGCCAGGAAGGTGGCGAAGTTGCCGACACGCTCCAGCGCGGGTGCGACTCGATCCACGCGGTCATCCCTGCCGGCGCGATGCGCGCCGACGCTCGACCAGCGCCAGTCTGCCGCGTGCTCGACCAAGGTTGGCACGAACCGGATTGAGGCCGACGTAGCGCAGCGCATGGAAGAGGTGGGCGTCGTCCATCGCGACCGAGAACCGAAGTGACCCTGCCAGGCATGCCCCGTCCGCCGTGCCCGCGCGTTGACATAGGCAGTGTAACGCCGATGCAGGTCGACGCAGGCCGTCCTCGTCCGCGGGCACGACGATGGCGTGAACATGATTGGGCATCAGGCAATGGGCCCAGACCTCGGCGCGCGCCTTCTCCGCAGCGTCGGCCAATAGGTCGAGATAGAGCGCATAGTCGCCTTCCTCGAAGAAAGTCTGCTGTCGCCCACTGCTGCGCTGGGTCACATGATGCGGAAGGCCGGGAACGACCAGAGGGGGAAGACGAGCCATGACGCCGGCTTACGCAAGTTCAGGGGTTAAGCAAGGTGTCACCGGAATCAAATCCTCGCTGCTTCAGAAGGTGGAACGAATGGGTCGTACAGGACTATCCGTTGATATTCGCGTGCGTCTTCAACAACTGTGTGCATTCTGGACTTTTTTATTTCCAAGGGCTGTCCATTTAGCGTCCGAGACAGTATGGTCTCGCAGCAGCTAAGGGAGGCGTCCAGTGCCGCACATTCGTCCACGTGCTTTCCCGCCGCCGGGATACGCCAAGAGCTACCTCGACACGGTCGACAAGACGCTCACAAAGACGTTCGCGCCAAGCGATCAGGGAAAGGGCACCCCTGCGGGAACCGTGGTGTCCGATGCGATCGCGAAGATCGTTGCGTTGATTCCAGCTGAGAGCATCGCCGCCTATCAGGCGATCTATAATCTCACCAACAACGGGAAAGACCCGTTTTTCCGCGCGGCAGTCTGGATCGTCCTGGTCGGCACGCCCATTTGGCAGCTCTATGCGACCAGCGTGAAGAAAGAGCCCTTGGCGTGGGATCAGGCAATCATCTCGGTGCCGGCGCTCCTAATCTGGCTTGTCGCACTGCAGAGCCCATTCCTCGACCTTCCAAAGGGCTGGACACCTGCTAGCAGCGCCATGGTGCTGATCCTCGGGACGTTTGTGCTGCCGATCCTGGGGTGGGGACTGAATCTCGCCATCGGCGCGATCATAAAGCCCCGCACCTAGAATGGCGAAGTTGGGTTCCAGCGAGGAGCCGGCTCCGAACGGTTGGGCCACTAGGGTCCGGCGCTTCACGCGGCGCAGTCCGCTGCCGACCCTCGGCCTGCTACTTCCAGTGCTCTTTCTTTACGTTTATCTCGTGCTCGTACAAAAGCAGTTCGGCACTGTGGGAGCTTTTTCTTGGACGGCGCCTTTGCGGACCGAGATGGCTTTCTTCGTCTATGGTGTGTTGCTGGCCGGAATGATCGGCAGTCTGCTCAAGCACACCTTGCTTCGGGCCAAGGAAAGGTCCGAGCAGGTGCCGGTCGGCGATATGGCTGAGGCGGGCGCCTTTTTGTTCGTCGGCACCATCGCGGCATTCGCAGTTGCGGTCCTATTGCCCACCGCCCTGCTGGTGCCATCTCCGACCGGGATCGACCCATTCGTGGCCGTGAACAAATGGGGGTTGACCATGCTCGCGGCGGCGGTCGGCTATGCCTCGCGAGAGACCCTGGGCGATCTGGGCGCGACCCTTCGACAGCTATTCGATGGATCGCCGGCAGCCGCGATCGCCGATATCGAGGGCAGGGTCGAGGCGGGACTGCGCAAAGCAATCGCCCCACCTCCACTCGCCAACTTCGAGGGCAATATTGCGATCGGCCTTCACGACAAGCAAGGTGTCTGGAAGCTGACCGAGGGTACCGGTTTCGTTTCCGCTGATGTATCCTACGACCTGGCGGTATTCATTGGCAGTTCGCCCAACGACACGCCCCCGCTAGGATTGGTCGCAAAGCAACTTACGGTGACGGATGGTGCCGACCTCGCCGAGGTAACCTTTGATCTTTTCGTAGATGCGAGCAGCATTGGTGTGCCGCTGGCGAGGAAGTCGGTCACGGTCACCGTTGTTGGCGCCTCGACCTTCGTCCGTTTTGACATCGTTCCCCGCCTGTCTGAGGCGCAGGCTCCGAGCGACCCGGCAACGGCGAATGAAGCTCACTATGCCGCCAGCTCCGAGCCGAACGCCGCCGCTGCCGATGGTGGCGACCAGCGTCGGGCACAGCACATCCAGCTCTCGATCTATCAAGGCGCTGTATTCTGCGGTGACGTGCGGCTGCCCGTTGAACTGAGCAGCTCGCCGATATCGACGTGACCGTGCCTTCGGCGCCCAAGGAAATACGGTTTGAATTCGAACTTGACCCCGATTCCCGGGATGTGACGCGGCTGGTGGTCACAACGCCCGTTGGTACGCTGAAGCCGTTTGAGATCAAAGACCCGGTCCGCAAGGCCCGGACGCTGAATGCGGGATTAGCTTCAAACTTGCGGGATTTCCGTCAGCTCACGGGCCAGGAGGATATCAAGCTTGACCCGGATTTTGCGGACGAAGCGTTGTTTCAGCTCAGCTGTATAGCCTGGTGGATCATCGGGACTCTCTTCAATGACGATCAGGAGTCTCGCTTCTTCATGCGAGAACTCCTGAGGATTGTGCCGCCAGCGTTCAACGAGTCGACCGCCGATCCGCTGACTTGGCCGATCGTCAACATCATCAGGAGTGAAGGAGAGCCCTTGGGCTGGTCGATCCCGTTCGAACTATTTCCTATCGCCGCGCCGTATCCGACCGCCAAGCGTAAGATCCCTCCGTTTGAGTGCTTCCTTGGCCTGCGCGCGCCGATCGTACGAGCGGAGCGCGTCGGTAAGCGAACCCTCACGCGCGACGAGCAGGGCAAGATTGCAACCCTCTTCATGTCGACCCGCGAGACGTTGCCGGGGGTTCAACAACAGCACCTGTATTTCCGTGACAGCTCAAGCGACTTCAGCCTCACCGCATGGCCTGCTCCAAATCAGCAGTTCGCCCTTCCAGCGCTTCGGAATATGGCCGAGCAATGGCTGGGACAGCACCAGATCATTCATGTTGCCTGCCACTATGGAACGGCCGGGGTGGCGCTGGACGATCCCATCACGTTTGAATTTGGCGGTAACTGCAGCGTGCCCGCAAGCTTGTTCGCCGGCGCCTTGATCCCTCAGCTTGAACCGGACACCGAGCGACCGTTTGTGTTCCTCAATGCCTGCAACACCGCGACGGCACGCGATCCCTATGAAGCGATTGTCCGTCAGTTGGGCGATCTGCGCTATGATGATCTGATCGGGAGCCGTTGCCTTTTGCCCGACAAGGTTGCTGGTGAATTCGCACGGGCAATCTACAAGTGGCTGGTATCGAGCGAACGACCGAGCCTTGCTGTGGCGGTAGTGCTGGCACGCCGGGACCTTGTAGAGATGCAGAATCCGGCCGGGCTGCTCTATGTGCACTATGGTTCGCCGATACTGCGGGCCGCGCCGCGAATCTCCATTCCCGCAGTACCAGAAGCAGCGAAGGCACCGTCCCAAGGTGCGCTTCGCCGAATGATGGGCTGGCTCGGTGTCGGCTGAGCCAGACGGTAGATATGCGATTCCTGGCCCGATGCATGGCGCCCGTAGGCGCCACGGCGGGGTTACGGTGCCACGTGCAATAACCCCCAAACTTGCCCGGCTCGGAACTTCTCGACGATATGATTTGAGAGCGCGGACACCTACGTGGAGACCACGTAAATGCGCCCGGCCGGACGTCACCGAGGCTTGTTGCGAATGACGATTTCCACGTCCTGATCAAGCGCCGTCAGGAAAATCATCAGCCGTTCGACCGAGAAGCCGTCGAGCTTGTAATCTGCCAGCGCCGACACCTTCGGCTGATCGATATGCACCCTGTCGCGCGCAAAGGCTCCGAGGTCGAACCGCCGTTTCCAGCGCAGGAAACGGAAACGGAGACGGTGGGGAGGGAGCCAGTCATACTGGATCATCACTCGCCAATTCGCGCTCGATCTGCTCGATGCTCGGCAGGCTTGTTTGCAAATTGGCAGGCAGGGATCGGGCCAGCGCGTATTCGGCGATACCCATCGGCTGCGATGTGTCGCCCAGCGCATATTCGGTCACCACCTCGTTCCGGCTCTTGCAGAGCAGCAGCCCGATCGTCGGGTTGTCGTGCTCCGCCTTCATTTGGCGATCCACCGCCGTCAGGTGGAAGCTCAGTTGACCGAGATGCTCCGGTTTGAATTTTCCGGCCTTGAGTTCGACCACGACATAGCAGCGGAGCTTCAGGTGGTAGAACAGCAGGTCGATGAAGAAATCCTCGTCTCCCACCTCCAGCAGCACCTGCCGGCCGACAAAGGCGAAGCCCGCGCCGAGTTCCAGCAGGAATTCGGTGACATGGCGCACCAGCGCATGTTCGATCTCGCGCTCCTGCGCCTCGTCGGTCGGGCCGAGAAAGTCGAAGCGATATGGGTCTTTCAGCGATTCGCGCGCCAGATCGGAATGCGGCGCCGGCAGGCGGGCGTCGAAATTCGTCACCGCCTTGCCCGATCGTTCCAGCAGGCGGCTTTCGATCTGCATCACCAGCACGTTGCGCGACCAGTTGTGCTCGACCGCCTGGGCCGCATACCATTTCCGGGTTTCGGGGCCTGGTAGTCTGTCCAGCAGCACCAGATTATGGCCCCACGGCAATTGTGCAACAGCTTGCTGCACAAACGACTCGTCCGGCCATGCCTCGGCAAAGGCGCGCATATATTTCAGGTTGCGCGGAGAAAACCCCTTCATATCCGGAAAGGCCGCGCGCAGGTCCGTCGCCAGCCGCTCGATGACCTTGGCGCCCCAGCCCAGTTCGATCTGCCGCGTCAGAATGTCGCGACCGATCTGCCAGTAGAGCAAGACCAGCTCGCGGGTGACCGCAAGCGTGGCGCGCTGCTGGGCGACATGGATGCGGCCCTTCAGCGCGGCCAGCCAGCCGGCATAGCCTTCAGGCGGCGGAGCCAGGCGAGCAGGTTGATCCGTCACGCTGCCATGCCTGCCTTCCGCGTCTTCTTCATCACCATGTCCGTCACCGCGACCGGCGCCGAGATCGATCTGCTGCTCACGCTTCCCGGCGGCGACCTCTGGGCGATCGAGATCAAGCGCAGCTTGGCGCCGAAGGTCGAACGCGGCTTCCATCACGCGTGCGCCGATCTCGCGCCCGCGCGGCGCATCCTCGTCTATCCGGGGACCGAAACATGGCCGCTCGCGGGGGACATTGCGGTGATGCCGCTCCAGGCGGCGGGTGCAGCTTTGCTTGCGCTGACCTGATTGGAAAAATCCAATCTGGATTGGCATTTCCTATGAGTTCGTGATATGTTCAGAACATAGGCCAGCCACACCCAGCGGAGGGAGCGATCGAGAATGTCCGAATTAACAGGTGAAAACAGGGAAAACGGCCGCTTCGGCCCCGGCGAATCGGGCAATCCCGCCGGCCGTCCGAAAGGCGCGCGCAACAAGGCGACCATCCTCGCGGAGCGATTGTTCGAGCAAAAGGTCGAAGCGGTCGTCGAGAAGATCAACGAGCATGCGATCGGAGGCAATGTCGCCGCGATGCGGCTTTTCCTCGATCGCGCCGCACCGCGGACCCGCGACAGGATCGAGTTCGCGTTGCCCGAACTGCTCACCTCGGACGATGCGTTCGCGGCGCAACTGGCGCTGATCGCCGCCGTCGCCGCGGGCGAAGTCTCGCCGCGCGAGGCCGAGCGAATGATGGGCCTGCTCGGAACGGTGATGTCGACGCTCGCGAACCGGGAAAGGAACGCCCGGATCGCCGAGCGAGATCGGGGATATATGGCCGCCGCTGAAGCCGCGCGCGCCGAGCGTGCCGCCGCGATGGAACAGGCTTGGGACGCTGCCGCCGAATCCGCCGGGCGGCCGAGATAATCGAGGGGAGGGCGCCGGCCGCCCCGCCGCGCCCCGCTGCAGACACGGACGCCACGCGCTCCGGCGACAATCCGGTGACGGCGGGGCCGCTGGCGTTCCTCGAATATTCCGACCCGGAGGGGATCGCCGCGGGGATCAGGGAGGACATGCTGAAGGCCGATCCCGATCTGCGGCCGCCCTATCCGCCATATGACCGGGAAAGAGTGCGCCGCATCGGGTATCGGGTGCCGATGTGACTGGGCATGGGCGTGGGGAAGGGGGCGATGGGATCGCCGAATTAACAGGTGAAAACAGGGCGAACGGCTTCTGCTCCCCTCCACGCCTTCGTGGAGGGGCCGGGGGTGGTAGCGAGCGAAGCGAGCCCCTTTCTTTCTGTGGGCCAGCAAGAAGAACCACCCCCAGCCCCTCCAGCAAGAGCTGGAGGGGAGTCCATTCTGCGCGGCGTCATATTTGGAGCCCGGACCTTTTGCTCCGATGATTCACCCGGCCTGTTAAGACAGGGAAATACAGGGATTCGTCCTCCCGTACTCAGGCCCGCCCCACCCGCGCAGCACAACGAGCCACCAGCCGGGAACGTTGAACCCCTCGTAAACCCCCGGTACGTTAGACCGTGCGCAAACGGAGACGATCACCATCTTTTCGACGCGACTGATCCGGATGCTCGAACGCCTGGGCGGGCTGGCCGCCGAAGCCGGAGTCCGGTCGCGGCTGCAGCCGCGGACCGATCCGGCGCCGCCGCGCTTCCGCGTGCGCCGCTCGGCGGCGGCCGAAGATGTCGCGGCCTGGTGGCGCGACCGCGGCGGGCCGGATGAAGCGATCGCCGATCCCGCCACTCTGGCGACGCTCGATGCCTATGGCGCCAATATCGAAAATGCGATCGGCACGGCGCGGCTGCCGATGGGCGTGGTCGGGCCGCTGCGCATCAACGGCCTCCACGCGCAGGGCAATTACACCGTGCCGCTGGCGACCACCGAGGCGGCCTTGGTCGCCTCCTACGCGCGCGGCGCCGATGTCATCACCCGGTCGGGCGGGGCGGCAGCAGCCTTGCTGTCGGAGGGCGTCGTCCGCGCGCCGGCCTTCGTCTTCGCCGACATGATCGAGGCCGGCGCCTTCGTCGGCTGGGTGGTCGCCGAAGCGGAGCGACTGCGCGCCGCCGCCGAGGCGACCACCCGCCACGGCAAGCTGGAAAGCATCGAGCCGTTCATCGACAACGACATCGTCTTCCTCGTCTGCCGCTACACCACCGGCGACGCCGCCGGCCAGAACATGGTGACGATCGCCACCGAGGCGCTGTGCGGCGAGGCCGTCGCCCACTGCCCGGTTCGCCCACGCTGCTGGTTCGTCGAGGGCAATTTCTCCGGCGACAAGAAAGCCTCCTATCTCGGGCTGATCACCGGCCGCGGCCGCAAGGTCTCCGCCAGCGTCATCATCCCCGAGGCACTGGTCGAACGCTGCCTGCACGTGTCGATCGACCGCATGCTCGATTATGCCCGCGTCGCGCAGCTCGGCGCGATGCTGTCGGGCCAGATCGGCGCGCAGGGCCATTATGCCAACGGCCTCGCCGCCTTCTACATTGCCACCGGGCAGGACGCCGCCTGCGTCGCCGAATCGGCGGTCGGCTTCACCCGGATGGAGCGGCGCGACGGCGGGCTGTTCATGGCGGTGACGATGCCCAATCTGCTGGTCGGTTCGGTCGGCGGCGGCACCGGCCTGCCGACGCAGCGCGCCGCGCTCGAGCTGATGGGGCTGGCGGGCCCCGGCCATGCCGCCGCGCTCGCCGAGGTGGTGGCGAGCCTGTGCCTGGCGGGCGAGATCTCGATCATGGCGGCGATTGCGGCGGGCGATTTCACCAGCGCGCATCACCGCCTGGCGCGCCGGCGCTGATGGCCGCGCGCGCCGACGAGATGCGGCTCGGCCTGCTCGCGCGGCTGAACCTCTATCAGCGCGAGCGCTTCCCGCTGGCGCGCACCGCGACCCTGGTGGCGATCTTCTCGGCCGCCAGCGTCAGCGCATCGGCGCATCTCGCCGGCCGCGCGGCGCCGGGCTGGCATGCCTATGCCGCGGCGTTCGTCGTCACCTTGTACTTCTTCTTCCAGCTGCGCGTGCTCGACGAGATCAAGGATGGCGACGATGATCGCCTCTTTCGCCCCGAACGGCCGATCCCGCGCGGGCTGGTGACCCTGCGGCTGATCGTCGGGCTCGGCATCGCCACGGTGCCGCTGGCGATCGCCGCCTGCCTCGCGATCGACGTCCGCCTGCTGCTGCCGCTGGCGCTCGCCTGGGGCTGGATGGCGCTGATGGCATTTGAATTCTTCGTGCCCGCCTGGCTGAAGGCGCGACCCTTCGCCTATATGGTCTCGCACATGCTGGTGATGCCGGCGATCGACTTCACCCTGACCGGCTTCGAATGGGTGCCGGGCGGCGGCGCGCCCGCGGCGCTGGCTTTGTTCCTCGCGCTCAGCTTCGCCAATGGCTGCGTGCTCGAGATCGGCCGCAAGCTCTGGGCGCCGGCCAATGAGCGGCCGGGGGTCGAGACCTATAGCGGCCTGCTCGGCGCAGCGCGCGCCGGCGCCGTCTGGATCGGCTGCATCGGCGCCGCGCTGGCCCTGCTGATCGCGGTCGGCTTCGCGACTGGCGCGCCCGCGATCACCGGCGCGATCGGCGTGCTGGCGGCGACCGCCACGATCGCCACCGGCCTGCGCTATCGCCGCGATCCGACCCCCGAGCGGCAGGCGAAGGTCGATACCGCCGCCGGCCTGTGGGTGTTCGCCTGCTACGCCGCTGCCGGCTTCGCGCCGTTCGTGCAGAAGTGGATCGCTGGATGAGCGGGGCCATGGGATCTGGAAATCGAGAGTATCTCGGCATCCTCCACCCTCACCGTCATCCCGGCGAAAGCCGGGACCCATATCCTCGGACTTTCCGGAAATGGCGGTGTTTATGGGTCCCGGCTTTCGCCGGGATGACGAGAAGGGGTGATGCATGGCGCGCAAAGTCAGCGCCCATGCACCTTCGCGGAAGTACTGGCCTTCATGTTGGCGCTCAGGCTCCTCCGCGGGGGCGGTGCCGGCCACGCAACCACGCCATCGCCCGCTTGCCCTTCGTCGATACCCGCCCACCACATCCGATCGGCCTCGCCCCATGATCCTCACCATGGCCCAGGCCGCCGAAGCCCCGCGCGCGGGCGGCAAGGCCGCGATGCTCGGGCAGTTGTTCGCCGCCGGCTTCGCCGTGCCGCGCTTCTTCGTCATCGTTGCCGGCGCCCAGCCCGACGACGGCATGTTGACGATGGCGCTCGATGGCCTCGGCGACGGACCCTATGCGGTGCGGTCGTCGGGGCTCGACGAGGATGGCGCGGCGCACAGCCATGCCGGCCAGTTCGAATCGATCCTCAACGTCGCGCGCGCCGACGTGCCGGAGGCCGTGGCCCGCGTCGCCGCGTCGGGCGATGCGGCGGGCATCGCCGCCTATCGCGCCGAACATGGACTCGCCGGCATGGGCGAGCCGCCGGCGGTGATCGTCCAGCGGATGGTGCCCGCCGATGTCGCCGGCGTCGCCTTCTCGGCCGATCCGGTGACCGGGCGGCGCGACCGGATCGTCGTCAGCGCCACCGCCGGCCTCGGCGACCGGCTGGTCGCGGGCGAGATCGACGGCACGACCTGGTGGGTCGACACGTCCGACGATGCGATCGTCGACGTATCGGGTGACGCGGACCTGCTCGCGCCGGCGGCGATCGCCGAGATCGTCGCTTTGGTCCGCGCGGTCGAACGGCGTTTCGAGGTCCCGCAGGACATCGAATGGGCGATCGCCGACGGGCGGCTGCACCTGCTGCAGGCGCGTCCAATCACCTCGACGCTGCGCGATCAGCCGGTCGCCGACCCCGGCCTGATGGTGTTCGACAACAGCAACATCGTCGAATCCTATCCCGGCATCGTCTCGCCGCTCACCTTCTCCTTCGCCAGCTACGCTTATGCCCGCGTCTATATGGCGTTCGTCGCCTTGCTCGGCGTGCCGGCCGAGACCGTCCGCAACAACCGGACCGTGTTCGAGAACATGCTCGTCCGCGTCGACGGCCGCGTCTATTATAATCTCGGCAACTGGTATCGCGCGCTCGCGCTGCTGCCCGGCTATCGCCTCAACCGCCGCTACATGGAGGTGATGATGGGCGTCGGCGCGCCCTTGCCCGATGCGGTGATGGCGGAGATCGGCGGCAGCCCCGCCACCGGCTGGGCGAAGCTCGGCGAATATGGACGGATCGCCAGTGTCGCCTTCGGGCTGGTCCGCGAGGGTTTCAAGCTCGACGCCACCGCCCGCGACTTCCGCGCCCGGCTCGATCGCGCGCTCGCCGCCACCACGCCGGAGCGGCTGCGGACGATGGCGCCGACCGCGCTCGCCGCCGAATATCGCCGGATCGAAAGCGATTTGCTCGATCGCTGGGACGCGCCGATCGTCAATGATTTCCTGTGCATGATCGCGTTCGGCGCGTCGCGCCGGCTGCTCGAAAAATGGCTGGGCGAGGAGGGCCTGGCGATCCAGAACGACGTGCTGATCGGGCAGGGCGACATCATCTCCGCGCGCCCGGCGCAGATGATCCGCGCGATGGGCGCCGAGGCCGCCGGTGATCCGGCCCTGATCGCGGCGCTCGAGGCCGACGACCATGAAGCCATCGCCGCCAGCGTGCTCGCGCCGGGGCTCGCCGCCTATATCGCCGAGTTCGGCGATCGCTGCACCGAGGAGCTCAAGCTCGAAAGCGTCACGCTCGACGAGGATCCGCACACGCTCCACGCCGCGATCGCCGCCGCCGCCCGCACCGGCGCCGCCCCACCGCTGCGCGCCGGCGATCCGTTCGCGCGGCTCGATGCCGCGCTCGGCCGCCGGCCGCTCCGGCGCTGGTTCGCGCGGGTCATGCTGCGCTGGGCCAAGGCGCGCGTCCGCGACCGCGAGAATCTGCGCTACGAACGCACGCGCATCTTCGGCCGCGCGCGCCGGCTGCTGCTCGCGGTCGGCCGCCAGTTCCACGCCCATGGCCTGATCGACGATCCGCGCGACGTCTTCCTGCTGACGATCCACGAGGTGCTCGGCGCGATCGAGGGTTTCGCCACCAGCAGCGACCTCGCCGGCCTCGCCAGACTGCGCCGCGCCGAAATGGCGCGCGCCGCCACCCATTGCGACCCGCCCGAACGCATCCTGGTCGAGGGTCCCGCCTTCGCCGCCCAGTCGCGCGGCAGCGATCCGGTCGTGTTCGAATCGGGCAGCGAACGCAAGGGCACCGGCTGTTCGGCCGGCCGCGTCACCGCGATCGCCCGCATCGTCCGCGATCCCCGCACCGAAAGCATCGCCTCGGGCGAAATCCTCGTCGCGCGCCACACCGATCCCGGCTGGATCGCGTTGTTCGCGAGCGCCTCGGCGATCGTCGTCGAACGCGGCAGCCTGCTGTCGCACTCGGCGATCGTCGCGCGCGAACTCGGCATCCCGTGCGTGGTGGCGCTGAAGGGCGCGACCGGCTGGATCGAGGATGGCGAGACGATCACCGTCGACGGCGCGAGCGGCGTGGTGACGCGGGTGGGGTCGTGAAGTGCGCCAACTCTTCTCCCCTCCCGGCCTTCCGGGAGGGGCCGGGGGTGGGAGCGAGCGAAGCGAGCCTGCCGCGTCAGCGGCAGAACAGTGCACGAGCCGGCATCGAGCCGGCCCGAGCGCTCAACCCACCCCCGGCCCCCATAGGCGCTAAATTAAAGCTGCGAGCGTATCAAATCCGCGCGATGCCACTCCTCCCTGAAGGGGAGGGGGACCATGCGCAGCATGGTGGAGGGGTTCGCGGCGTCAGGATGAAGCGCCATATTGGAGCAGATCCTGATGCCTTGACACCCCTCCGTCAGCCCTGCGGGCTGCCACCTCCCCTCAAAGGGGAGGAGAGATGGTGCTACGTTGACGCATTCGTTCCTATTTTGGCGCCCATGCCCCCGGCCACTCCCTTGCAGGGAGGGGAGTGGGCACGCCCATGACCGAAATCGCCACCAAAGCCACCTTCGGCGCCATCCGCTACGCCCAGCTCTGGGAAGACGCCGACATCCTCTGCGAAGCCCTCGGCCCACGTCCCGGTGGCACGCTCGTCTCGATCGGCTCGGCCGGCGACAACGCGCTCGCGATGCTGCTGCTCGATCCCGCCCGCGTGATCGCGGTCGATCTGTCGGCGGCGCAGATCGCCTGCATCCGCCTCCGGATCGCCGCCTGGCCGGTGCTCGACCATGACGAATTGCTCGAACTGCTCGGCTTCAGGCCCTCGCGCCGGCGCGGCGCGCTGCTCGACCGCGCGCTTGCCCGCTGCGACGCCGCCACCGCCGCCTTCTGGGACGCGCTGCGTCCGCAGGTCATCGCCCACGGCGCAGGGGCGATCGGCAAGTTCGAGCGCTATTTCCGATTGTTCCGCACCCGCCTGCTGCCGTTCGTCCATAGCCGCCGTACAATCGACGCCGTGTTCGAACCGCGCACCGCAACCGAACGCGCCGATTTCCTCGCGCAACGCTGGAACAACCGGCGCTGGCGGCTTCTGCTCAAGGCCTTCTTCTCGCGCCGGGCGATGGGCGCGCTCGGCCGCGATCCGGCGTTCTTCGACCATGTCGAAGGCAGCGTCCCGGACCATGTCGCACGGCGGATACACCATGCGTTCGTCGCCAATGATCCGTTCGCCAATCCCTATCTGCGCTGGATCCTGACCGGCAATCACGGGCCGCTGCTGCCGATGGCCTTTCGCCCCGAACATCACGCCACGATCGCATCGCGGATCGAACGTCTGGAGGTGGTTGAAGGCACGATCGAGGCGGTAACGCAGGGCTTGCGCGTCGACGGCTGGAACCTCTCCGACATCTTTGAATATATGTCGCCGCCCGCCTTCGCCGCGGCCTATGGCGGCATCGTCACTGCCTCGAATCCGGGCGCACGGCTTGTCTACTGGAACATGATGGCGCCGCGCAGCATGCCGCCAGCGTTCGCCGACCGCGTCGTCGCGCGGCCCGATATTGCCGCCCCGCTCGCCGCCCGCGACAAGGCTTTCTTCTACAGCGCGCTGCACGTCGAGGATGTGCGGTGAGGATCACCGCCTCGCTGGCGATCCTCGCCGCCTCCGTCGCCGCCCTCCTCGGCCTGATCGCGCTCGTCCGCCAGTATGGCCAGCGGTGGGACTGGTCGCCCGAGGTCCAGCGCAAATGCGTCCATGTCGCGATCGGCCTCTATGCGCTGACCTTGCCTTTGCTGTTCGACGCGCGCTGGCCGGTCGTGGCCCTGATCCTGATCGCGCTGGCGCTGATGCTGGTGCTGCGCACGCCCGCCTCGCGCCGCTCGGGGCTCGGCGCGGCGATCCATTCGGTCGAGCGGCGGTCGGCCGGCGACATCTGGCTGGCGCTGGCGATCGGCTTCGTCTTCCTGCGCGCCGGCGACGTCTACATTCTCTACGCGCTGCCGATCGCGGTGATCGCGCTGTCGGACGCGGCGGCGGCGCTGACCGGCACCACCTATGGCCGCCGCCGCTTCGCGATCGAGGGCGGGGTCAAGAGCTGGGAGGGCGTGATCGCCTTCTTCGCGGTCACCTGGATCCTGGCGATGGTGATGCTGTTGCTGCTCACCGAGGTGCCGCGCGCGAACGTCGTCATGCTCGGGCTGACGATTGCCGCGTTCGGCGCGACGGTGGAGGCAGTGTCGTGGCGCGGACTCGACAATCTGTTCGTGCCGATCTGCATCCATCTGTTTTTGGCCGGTTATCTGAACGCCGCCCCGGTCGATCTTGCCTGGCTCGCCGCGGCCTTCTTCGCGGCCTTGCTGGCGATCGCATTGCTCACGCCGTGGTTGAAGCTCAGCGTCCACGCCAGCCGCGCCTTGGTGGTCGCGATCTTCACATTCCTCGGCGCGGCCGGGCTGTACGGCACCGTGCTGCCGATCGTCGTGATGGCCACGCATCTGATCGCGCGCAAGGTCGCGCCGTGCCGCAGCGTTTATAGCGACCTCGACCTGATCGCGACCTTGTGTGCGGCCGGGCTGATCTGGTTCTTCGTCGGCGAGACGATCGGCACCAGCGCGATCAACCTCTATAATCTCAGCCTCGCCGGCATGGTGCTGGGCTATGGCCTGATCGTCGCCGGACGGCGGCGGTGGATCGCGCCGATCGCGCTGGCGATCGTCTTCGCATTATATCAGGTCCTGGTCGCGCTCGGCCCGGCCTATGGCCGCTGGTTCGACGGACTCGCCTGGCTGGCGATCGCGTCGCTGGCGCTGGTGGCGCTGGTCCTGCTCGCCCGCGCGCGCTGGTTCGAACGTTGGCGCGCGCCGCGGCTGGCCGCCATCGCCAGCCTGGTTCCGATGACCGGCTATTTGACGCATATGGTGATGCGATGAACGATTTCGATTTGAGCATCGATGGCGCCTCGTGCCGGATCTGGCTCGACGGTCCGGCGTGGGATGGCGCGCCCGCGGCGGCGATCGGCGAACTGCGGATCGACGATGCCCGCGCCGGCGCGGCCTTGCTGACGATGGCCTGTGCGCAACTCGCCGATCGCGGCCGGACCGCGGTGCTGGCGCCGATGGATGGCGACACCTGGCACGCCTATCGCGCCGTCACGACCAGCGACGGCACGCCCCCGTTCGCGCTCGAGCCGCAATCGGGTCCGCACGACGTCGCCGCGCTGATGGCCGCCGGCTTCATCGGTATCACCGACTATGTGTCGAGCCGAGCCCCGGTACCCGCGCATGACGAGCCGGCGCCCGACGTCGCCGGCGTGACGATCCGCGCCTGGGACGGGCAGGGCGCCGTCGCTTTGCTCGACCGGCTGTTCGCGCTGTCGGGTGGTTCGTTCGCCGACAAGCTGTTCTTCAAGGCGATAGACCGCGACGCGTTCCTCGCCTTGTACCGGCCGTTGCTCGCGACGATCGATCCGCGGCTGGTGCTGTTCGCCGTGGGCGACGATGGCGATCTCGCCGGCTTCCTGTTCGGCCTGCCCGACTGGCAGCAGGGGGCGAAACCGACCACCGCGATCCTCAAAACCTATGCCAGCCTGCGCCGCGGCGTCGGCCACGCGCTCGCCCACGAATTCCACACCCGCGCGCGCGATTTCGGCTTCACCGACGTGGTCCACGCGCTGATGCACGTCGACAATGTCTCGCTGGCGCGCAGCGCACAGCACGAGGGCCACATCTTCCGCCGCTACACCTTGTTCGGCCGCCGCACCCCGACATGAACATCCTCGCCGACTTCGCCGCGGGCGTCGCGCGGCACCCTGATCGGATTGCCATCATCGACCGCCACGGGCGCCGGACCAGCTACGCCGACCTCGACGCCCGCGCGGCGGCGCTGGCTCGCGCGTGGACGGAGCAGGGTCTGGCCGCCGGCGACCGCGTGCTGCTGGCGGTCGGTCTCGACGCCGATCTCTACGCGGCGCTCGCGGCCTTGTGGTCGATCGGCGCGGTGGCAGTGTTCCCCGAACCGGCGCTGGGGCTGGCGGGATTGAAGCATGCCGTGACGGCGACCAACCCGCGCGGGCTGCTGGTCAACGGGCTGTACCGGTTGCTGCTGCTGGTCCCCGCGATCCGCCGTATATCGTTGAAGTTAAACGCCCACCCTCCGTCATCCCGGCGAAGGCCGGGACCCATAAACTCCGAATTGGAGGATGACGCGCGATGTCTCCAATATTCATCCGGTGACATCGCGTTGATGGGTCCCGGCTTTCGCCGGGATGACGGAGAGAGCGGCGGTCGCGGCGAACCCACGGGTTGCGCGCACCTCCCCCCGGATCACCCAGCTCTGATCTCCTTCACCTCCGGCTCCACCGGCACCCCCAAGTCGATCGTCCGCAGCCACGGCTTCCTCGCCGCCCAGGACCGTGCCGTCGCACCGCTGATCGCCGGCGATGGCGAGATCGATCTCGTCGCCTTCCCGGTCTTCGTCGTCGCCAATCTCGGACAGGGCATCACCTCCTTGCTGCCCAACTGGTCGCTGCGCGCACCCGCTAAAGCGAAAGGCGCCGCGATCCGCGCTTTTGCCGAACGCCACGGCGTCACCCGCCTGCTGCTCAGCCCCGCGATCGCCGAGGCGCTGGCCAAAAGCGGTATGCCCGCGGGCGTCCACACTTTGTTCACCGGCGGCGGCCCGGTCTTCCCCGACCTGATCGAACGCATCCGCGCCGCCACCCCGAAGCTGCGCATCGTCTCGGTCTACGGCTCCACCGAAGCCGAGCCGATCGCGCACAGCGACGGCGCCGATGTGACGCCGGCAGACTGGGTCGCGATGCGCGCGGGCGCCGGCTTGCTCGCCGGCACGCCCGCGGAGGCTGCCCGCGTCCGCATCCTCGACGACGAGGTCCTCGTCGCCGGCGACCATGTCGTGCAGGCCTATCTCGATCCGGCGCACGACATCACCACCAAGCTGCGCGATGCCGACGGCATCGTCTGGCACCGCACCGGCGACGGCGGCCGCTTCGATGGCGAGGGCCGGCTCTGGCTGCGCGGCAGGATCGGCGGCCGCGTCGAGGGCCACTGGCCGTTCGAGGTCGAAGCCCCCGCGCGCTTCTGGCCGGGCGTTCGCCGTGCCGCATTGGGGCAGGCGGGCGGCACCGCCGTCCTCGCGATCGAGGGCGACGCCCGGCATCTCGCGGCGTGGCGGGCGGCCGGCCTCGCGCTGGGGATCGATCGCATCATCGCGGTGTCGGCGATCCCGGTCGACCGGCGGCACGGTTCCAAGATCGACCAGGCCCGGCTCGACGCGCTCATCCGCAAGACGATACGCGATTGAACGCGGTGCAGATGACATGCAATGACCCGGCAAAGAGGTGCCCGATGCCACGATCTGCCGTCCCGTCCGACAGGCCGCTGAAAGTGATGGTCGCACTGGCGGCAGTCCTCGCTCCCGCAGCATCTCCCGCGTCAGCCGCCGCCGTGACTCCGGGCCTGTGCCCGGCAACGCTCGCCGGCGGCGATCCGGCCGGCTTCACGCGCTATCGCGACGGCAACCCGCCCGTCCGGGTCGAGACGCACGGCAAATCGTCGGCCCGGCTGAGTTCGGTGCGTTTTTCAGACGGCCCGCCCGAAGAGATCGCCTGGCTCGTGCCCGACACCTCGTCCCGGAAGCGACAGACCTGGGAGGTCCGCGCGTCCGCAACGTCGCGGCTGTTCCTGTCCTGCGTCTATGGCGCCGATGCGATCCTGCTCGCGAAGCCGGTCGATCCGGACGCGACGATCTGCCAGGTCGATTATGTCGGCAATTACGTCGCGAGGCGCGCCACTTGTCGGTGAGCGCTATGGATTTCGGCAGCTGGGACTATGTCATCGCCGGTGCGGGCACCGCCGGCTGCGTGCTCGCCAACCGGCTGAGCGCCGATCCGCGCAACCGCGTGCTGCTGCTCGAAGCCGGCGGCAACGACGATTATCACTGGATCAGGATACCGGTCGGCTATCTCTATTGCATGGGCAATCCGCGCACCGACTGGTGCTTCAAGACCGAGTCCGAACCGGGCCTCAACGGCCGCGCTTTGAACTATCCGCGCGGCCGCGTGCTCGGCGGCTGCTCGTCGATCAACGGCATGATCTATATCCGCGGCCAGGCGCAGGACTATGACGGCTGGCGCCAGGCCGGCAATGTCGGCTGGGGCTGGGACGATGTCCTGCCCTGGTTTCTCAAGTCCGAGGATCATCATGGCGGCAGCGGCGATCTGCACGGCAGCGGCGGCGAGATGCGGGTCGAGCGGCAGCGGCTGCGCTGGGACCTGCTCGACGCGTTCCGCGCGGCGGCGGCGCAATATGGCGTGCCGCCGACCGACGACTTCAACCGCGGCGACAATGAAGGGTCGGCGCTGTTCGACGTCACCCAGCGGCGCGGACGGCGCTGGAGCGCAGTCGACGCGTTCCTGCGGCCAGCCCGCAAGCGCCCGAACCTGCGCGTCGTCACCGGCGCCGAGGTCGATCGCGTCGTGATCGAAGCGGGCAGGGCGACCGGCCTGATCTTCACGGCCGCCGGCCGCCCCGCGATCGCGCATGTCGAGGGCGAGCTGATCCTGGCGGGCGGCGCGATCGGGTCGCCGGCGATCCTCCAGCGCTCGGGCGTCGGCGACGGCGCGCGGCTCGCGGCGCTGGGCATCGCGCCGGTCCATCATCTGCCGGGCGTCGGCGAGAATCTGCAGGACCATCTCCAGATCCGCTGCGCCTGGCGTGTCGACGGCGTCGCGACGCTCAACGCCCGCGCCGGCTCGTGGCACGGCAAGGCGCGGATCGGCCTCGAATATCTGCTCGCGCGCTCGGGGCCGATGGCGATGGCGCCCAGCCAGCTTGGGTTGTTCCTGCGCTCCGACCCGCGCTTCGCGACGCCCAACCTCCAATATCATGTCCAGCCTTTGAGCCTCGAAAGCTTCGGCACCGCGCTCGATCCGTTCCCGGCCTTCACCGCCAGCGTCTGCAATCTGCGGCCGCAGAGCCGCGGCGACGTGCGGATCGCCGCCGCCGATCCCGCGACGCCGCCGGCGATCCGCCCCAATTATCTCGCCGACCCGGAAGATCTGGCGGTGGCGATCGCGGCGGTGCGGATCACCCGCCGGATCGTCGGCCAGCCCGCGCTCGCCGCCTATCGCCCCGCCGAGATCCGCCCGGGGCCGGCCTGCGAGAGCGACGACGAGCTGGCAAAGGCGGTCGGCGCGATTTCGACGAGCATCTTCCACCCCGTCGGCACCGCCGCGATGGGCACCGGGCCGCGCGCGGTCGTCGATCCGCAACTGCGCGTCCACGGCATCGACCGGCTGCGCGTGATCGACGCCTCGGTGATGCCCACCATCACCTCGGGCAACACCAACGCGCCGACGATGATGATCGCCGAGAAGGGCGCGGCGATGGTGCTGGCGGCGGGGCGCCTATAGCGAGCGCCCGATCACCTCGCGCATGATCTCGCTGGTGCCGCCATAGATCCGCTGCACCCGCGCATCGCGCCAGAGCCGCGCGATCGGATATTCGTTCATATAGCCCGCGCCCCCATGGAGCTGCAGCGCCGCGTCGCACACCTCCCATTGCAGTTCGGTGTGGAACAGCTTGGCGGCCGAGGCCTCGACCGCGGTCAGTTGGCCGGCGACGTGACGGGTCAACGCCCAGTCGATATGCGCCCAGCCGACCTGCAGCTTCGCGGCCAGCGCGGCGAGCGTGAAGCGCGTGTTCTGGAAGTCGAACACCGGCTTGCCGAACGCCTTGCGGTCTTTGGTGAAGTTCACCGCCTCGTCGAACGCGCGCTGCGCCGACCCCTGCGCCATGAGCGCGATCCCCAACCGTTCCTGCGGCAGCTGGTTCATCAGGCAGGCGAAGCCCTGACCCTCGCCGCCCAGCAAATTGCTGCGCGGCACGCGGACGTCGTTGAAGAACAGTTCCGACGTGTCGGCGCTGTGCTGGCCGATCTTGTCGAGATTGCGTCCGCGCGCGAAGTCCTCGCGCTCTGCCTCGACCAGGATCAGCGAGATGCCGCGCGCGCCGCCGCCGGGATCGGTCTTGGCGACGACGATGATCAGGTCGGCATTCTGGCCGTTGGTGATGTAGGTCTTGGAGCCATTGACGACATAGTCGTCGCCATCGGCGAGCGCGGTCGTGCGCACGCCCTGCAGGTCCGAACCCGCGCCGGGCTCGGTCATCGCGATCGCGGTGATGGTCTCGCCGCTGATCATCCGCGGCAGCCAATGCGCCTTCTGCGCTTCGGTGCCGTAATGGAGGATATAGTCGGCGACGATGTCCGAATGGAGCGTGATTCCCGCGGACGATCCGGCATAGGCCAGCTCCTCGGTGATCACCGCATTGAAGCGGAAATCGGCGCCGGCACCGCCATAGGCCTCGGGAATCGTCGGGCAGAGCAGCCCGGCCTGGCCGCAGGCGGTCCAGAAATCGCGGTCGACGATCCCCTCTTCCTCCCATCGGTCGAGATTGGGGACCAGCGCGGCCGCGAAGAATTTGCGCACTTCGGACCGCAGGATCTCATGATCCTCGCCATAAGCGGTGCGGGCTTCGGTATTCAGCATATCGGCTCCTCGTCCTGACGCGCGATCTCCCTTTTGCGCCGGGAAGGCATGCGCGATCACCCTCAATATAGACAGTCGATCCGACAGGCGACGCCGTTGACGGATCACGTCGCGGAACGAAGGAGATGATGCCGATGAACCTCGATGCTTCGATTGCCGCCGTGGTCACCGGCGGTGCCTCGGGACTGGGCAAGGCGACCGCCACGGCGCTCGGCAAGCCGCCTCAACACGATGCTCCCCGGCATCTTCGAAACGCCGCTGCTCGGCACCTTGCCGCAGCCGGTGCGCGATGCGCTGGGGGCATCGGTCCCGTTCCCAAAGCGCCTCGGGCGCCCGGCCGAATATGCCCAGCTCGCGCTGACGATGATCGAGTGCGGCTATTTCAACGGCGAGGATGTGCGCCTCGACGGCGGGATCCGGATGGCGCCGCGATAGACCCGGCTCATCGCTGCACGACAGCATGACCGGCGCCGGCTCAAGCGTCGGTCGGCCAGCGCAGGCGGATCATGTCTGTCCAGCCGTCGAGCATCGTGCGTGAGGCGCGATGTCGGGCCCATGCCGGCGAGCGGCCTCGGCCGCCGCATGGCGCACGAACGCGCCGCTCCTGCGCTGCATCGCCGCGCGCGCAAATCACCGGCGCTGACCGGAAAGTGCCGGCCGATCCGACCCATTTGACGAGCGCGCCAAGAATCGGTTGATTCCGCACATGCGAAAGGCTCTGATCGTTCCGGCTCCGCTTCGGGGCCGATGGGGGATTTCGATGGTCACAGCCGCCGCGCCGCTTCCCAAGCCTGCACCCCGCACCACCGAGCCGGAGGTGCTCGCCGCCGAGATCGTCGAGCGGCTGACCTATCGGATCGGCAAGAATGCCGCAGCGGCGAAGCCGCACGACTGGCTGGCAGCCGTCATCAACGTCATCCGCGACCGCGCGATCGACCGCTGGATCGACGCGACCAACAAGACCTATGAGGAAGGCGGCAAGCGCGTCTATTATCTCAGCCTCGAATTCCTGATCGGCCGGTTGATGCGCGATGCCGCGTCGAACCTCGGGCTGATCGAATCGCTGGGTTCGGCGCTGAAGTCGCTCGGAGTCGAGCTCGACCTGATCCGCGAACTCGAACCCGATGCCGCGCTCGGCAATGGCGGCCTCGGCCGGCTCGCCGCCTGCTTCATGGAGTCGATGGCGACGGTCGATGTGCCGGCCTATGGCTATGGCATCCGCTATGTGAACGGCATGTTCCGCCAGGAAGTCCATGACGGCTGGCAGGTCGAACTGCCCGAGACCTGGCTCGCCCACGGCAATCCCTGGGAGTTCGAGCGGCGCGAGGCGAGCTACGAGGTCGGTTTCGGCGGCGTCGTCGATCCGGCCGCGGCCGATGGCAGCGGTGACGATGCGCGCGAATGGAAACCCGGCGAGCGCGTGATCGCCACCGCCTACGACACGCCCGTGGTCGGCTGGCGCGGCGCGCGGGTCAACACCTTGCGGCTGTGGACCGCGGTGCCGATCGATCCGATCCTGCTCGATGCGTTCAACGCCGGCGATCACATCGGCGCGCTGCGCGAGAGCAACAAGGCCGACAGCCTGGCGCGCGTGCTCTATCCGGCCGACTCGCATCTCGCCGGCCAGGAATTGCGGCTGCGCCAGGAATATTTCTTCTCGTCGGCCTCGCTGCAGGACATCGTCCGCCGCCACGTCCAATATTTCGGCGATATCCGCACTTTGCCCGACAAGGCGGCGATCCAGCTCAACGATACCCACCCGGCGGTGTCGGTCGCCGAACTGATGCGGCTGCTGATGGACGAGCACGGCCTGACGTTCGACGAGGCGTGGGGCGTGACCCAGCCGACCTTCGGCTACACCAATCACACCTTGCTGCCAGAGGCGCTCGAGACTTGGCCGGTGCCGCTGTTCGAACGGCTGCTGCCCCGCCACATGCAGCTGGTCTATGCGATCAATGCCAAATTGCTGATCCAGGCGCGGCGCGAGAAGAAGCTCGACGATGCCGCGATCTCGGCGATCTCGCTGATCGACGAGAGCGGCGAGCGGCGCGTGCGGATGGCCAATCTCGCCTTCGTCGGGTCGCACAGCGTCAACGGCGTCGCCGCGCTGCACACCGAATTGATGAAGCAGACGGTGTTCGCCGATCTCCACAAGATGTTTCCCGACCGGATCAACAACAAGACCAACGGCGTCACCCCGCGCCGCTGGCTCCAGCAGTGCAATCCGGAACTGACCGGACTGCTCGGCGAGACGATCGGCAACGCCTTCCTCGACGATGCCGAGGCGCTGGTGGCGCTCGACGCCTTCGCCGAGGATTCCGCCTTCCAGGCGAAGTTCAAGGCGGTGAAGCGCGCGAAGAAGGCGGCGCTCTCCAATCTGCTGCGCGAGCGGATGGGGCTGAAGATCGATCCGTCGGCTTTGTTCGACATCCAGATCAAGCGCATCCACGAATATAAGCGGCAATTGCTCAACATCATCGAGGCGGTCGCGCTCTACGACCAGATCCGCTCGCATCCCGAGCGTGACTGGCAGCCGCGGGTCAAATTGTTCGGCGGCAAGGCGGCCCCCAGCTATCACAACGCCAAATTGGTGATCAAACTCGCCAACGACGTCGCCCGCGTGATCAATCATGATCCGGCGACGCAGGGGCTGCTCAAGATCGTCTTCATCCCCAATTACAACGTGTCGCTGGCCGAGGTGATGATGCCGTCGGCCGATCTCAGCGAACAGATCTCGACCGCGGGCATGGAGGCGTCGGGGACCGGCAACATGAAGTTCGCGCTCAACGGCGCGTTGACCATCGGCACGCTCGACGGCGCCAATATCGAGATCAAGGATCATGTCGGCGACGACAATATCATGATCTTCGGCCTGACCGCCGACGAGGTCGCGGCGAAGCGCGCCGCCGGCTATGTGCCGCGCGAGGTGATCGAGGGATCGCGCGAACTGGCGCAGGCGCTCGACGCGATCGGCTCGGGCGTGTTCTCGCCCGACGATCGCGATCGCTATGCCGGGCTGATCGGCGGCATCCGCGACCATGACTGGTTCATGGTCGCGGCCGATTTCGAATCCTATCATAGCGCCCAGCGCCAGGTGGATTCGCTTTGGGCCGACGAGCCTTCATGGTACGCCAAGACGATCCGCAACACCGCGCGGGTCGGCTGGTTTTCCTCGGATCGCACGATCCGCCAATATGCGCGCGAGATCTGGGGCGTGTTGCCATAGAGCCGACGCGGCGTGAGAGGAGGGGGCATTGAAGCCCGGCGAGGCTGAGGCGATCGTCGCGGGCACGCATGGCGATCCGTTCGCGGTGCTCGGCGTGCATCGCGGCAGCGGCGGGTTCGTCGCGCGCTGCGTGGTGCCCGGTGCCGACGAGGTCACCGCGTTCGCGCTCGGGGCCGATGTCGGCGCGCTCTCGCCGGTTCATGTCGACGACGTGTTCGAGGGCAAAGTCGCGCTGAAGACGATTGCGCCGCTTCGCTATCGCGCCCGCAGCGGTGACGCCGAATGGTGGGTCGACGATCCCTACAGCTATGGCCCGGTGCTGGGGCCGCTCGACGATCATTATATCGGCGAGGGATCGCATCTCAGGCTGTTCGACAAGCTCGGCGCGCATCCGATGCGCCATGAGGGCGCCGAAGGCACGCATTTCGCGCTGTGGGCGCCCAATGCGCGGCGGGTCTCGGTGGTCGGCGGGTTCAATGGCTGGGACGGCCGGCGCCACGTGATGCGTCACCGCCGCGACACCGGCATCTGGGAAATCTTCATGCCCGGCATCGGCCCGGGTGAAGCCTATAAGTTCGAGATCGTCGGCGCCGATGGCGTCGTCCTGCCGTTGAAGGCCGATCCTTTCGCCTTCCACGCCGAACTGCGACCGGCGACCGCCTCGAAGGTCGCGCCGCCGCTGGCGCATGTCTGGGGCGATCGCGCGCATCGCGATCACTGGGCGACGGCCGATGCGCGGCGCCAGCCGGTCATCATCTACGAGGTGCATGCCGGATCGTGGCGGCGCGATGCCGACGGCGCGTTCCTGAACTGGGACCGGATGGCCGAGCAGCTGATCCCCTATGTCGCCGACATGGGCTTCACCCATATCGAACTGCTGCCGATCACCGAACATCCTTATGATCCCAGCTGGGGTTACCAGACCACCGGCCTTTACGCGCCGACCGCGCGCTTCGGCGATGGCGAGGGCTTCGCGCGCTTCGTCGAGGGTTGCCACCGCGTGGGGCTGGGCGTGATTCTCGATTGGGTGCCGGCGCATTTCCCCACCGACGCGCACGGCCTCGCCTGGTTCGACGGCACCGCGCTCTACGAGCATGCGGACCCGCGCAAGGGCTTCCATCCCGACTGGCAGACCGCGATCTACAATTTCGGCCGGCGCGAGGTCGCCGCCTATCTGATCAACAACGCGCTCTACTGGCTGGAGCGCTTTCATCTCGACGGGCTGCGCGTCGATGCGGTCGCGTCGATGCTCTATCTCGATTATTCGCGCGAGCCCGGCGAATGGCTGCCCAACGCGTTGGGCGGGCGCGAGAATCTCGAGGCGGTGCACTTTCTCCAGCGGATGAACGCGGCGGTCTACGGCGCCAATCCGGGGGCGATGACGATCGCCGAGGAATCGACCTCGTGGCCCGGCGTCAGCCGGCCGGTGCATGACGGCGGGCTGGGTTTCGGGTTCAAGTGGAACATGGGATTCATGCACGACACGCTGACCTATCTGGCGCGCGATCCGATCCACCGCCGCCACCATCATGACGATATCACCTTCGGGCTGACCTATGCCTTCGCCGAGAATTTCGTGCTGCCGCTCAGCCATGACGAAGTCGTTCACGGCAAGGGCGCGCTGATCGACAAGATGGCCGGCGACGACTGGCAGAAATTCGCGACATTGCGCGCGTATTATGCGTTCATGTGGGGCTATCCGGGCAAGAAATTGCTGTTCATGGGCCAGGAATTCGCCCAGCGCCGCGAATGGAGCGAGGCGCGTCAACTCGACTGGCACCTGCTCGAATTGCCGGCGCACGAGGGTGTCCGGCGCGTCGTCCGTGATCTCAATCATGTCTGCCGTGCCCACCCGGCGCTGCACCAGGGCGATTGCGATGCGGCGGGGTTCGAATGGCTGGTGGTCGACGATCGCGCCAATTCGGTGTTCGCCTGGGTCCGCCGCGCCGAGGGGGCGCCGCCGGTCGCGGTGATCGCGAACTTCACGCCGCAGGTGCATCACGACTACCGCCTGAAACTGCCGCACGGCGGGATCTGGCGGGAGATCGTCAACACTGATGCCGCCGATTATGGCGGCAGCGGGATCGGCAATGCCGGCGCGGTGCGAGCTGAGGAGGATGGCATGGCGTCGATCGTGCTGCCGCCGCTGGCGACGCTGCTGCTGGTGTATGTGCCATGAGGTCGCATTTGCTCCTCCCCTCTACCGCTTGCGGGAAAGGGAAAGCCGCCGCAGGCGGCGAGGGTGAGGGCCTGAAGGGCGAGACCCGCTCAGGCCCTCACCCTGACTTGCTGCGCAAGTCGAGGAAGGTTGGATTGCCCCCGGCAATCCAAGATCGTGCCGGGGGCACGATCGACCTTCCTCGCCCTCTCCCGCAAGCGGTAGAGGGGTTGAAGACGCGGGTGACGGCAACCAGCACTCACCATCGCACGGAGAGGAACATCGCATGATCCCGAAGAAGAACGCCCCGATCGCGCGCGATGCGATGGCCTATGTGCTGGCCGGCGGCCGCGGCAGCCGGCTTTACGAACTGACCGATGTGCGCGCCAAGCCGGCGGTCTATTTCGGTGGCAAGGCGCGGATCATCGATTTCGCGCTCTCCAACGCGCTCAATTCGGGCATCCGCCGGATCGGCGTCGCGACGCAATACAAGGCGCATTCGCTGATCCGCCACCTCCAGCGCGGCTGGAACTTCTTCCGCCCGGAGCGCAATGAGAGCTTCGACATCCTGCCGGCCAGCCAGCGCGTCTCCGAATCGCAATGGTATCTGGGTACGGCCGACGCCGTGTTCCAGAATCTCGACATCGTCGCCAGCTATGCGCCCGAATATATCGTGATTCTCGCGGGCGATCATATCTACCGGATGGATTATGAACTGATGCTGCGCCAGCATGTCGACAGCGGCGCCGATGTCACCGTCGGCTGTCTCGAGGTCGCGCGCAGCGAGGCGAGCGGTTTCGGCGTCATGCATATCGACGCCGACGATCGTATCATCGACTTTGTCGAGAAGCCCGTCGACCCGCCGGCGATGCCCGACAAGCCCGATTTCTCGCTCGCCTCGATGGGCATCTATGTGTTTCGTACGCGCTTCCTCGCCGAGCTGCTGCGCCGCGACGCCGCCGACGAGACCTCGACGCATGATTTCGGCCGTGATCTGATTCCCTATCTCGTCACCCACGGCAAGGCGGTCGCGCACCGCTTCGCCTCGAGCTGCGTCCGCTCCGAGAATGAGCAGGAAGCCTATTGGCGCGATGTCGGCACGATCGACGCCTATTGGGAAGCCAATATCGACCTCACCGATACCGTGCCGCATCTCGACATCTACGATCGCAGCTGGCCGCTCTGGACCTATTCGGAGGTCACGCCGCCGGCCAAGTTCGTCCACGATTATGAAGGGCGCCGCGGCGCCGCCGTCTCGTCGCTGGTCGCGGGCGGCACGATCATCTCGGGTTCGTCGCTCCACCGCAGCCTGATCTTCACCGGGGTGCGTGCGCACAGCTATTCGTCGATCACGCAGGCGGTGATCATGCCGCAATGCGAGATCGGTCGCGGCGCGCGGCTGCACAAGGTCGTCGTCGATGCCGAGGTCAGGATCCCGCCGGGCCTGATCGTCGGCGAATATCCCGAGGATGATGCCCGGCGCTTTCGTCGCACCGACAAGGGCGTGGTGCTGATCACGCAGGCGATGATCGATCGGCTGGCGGACTGATCGCGGATGGAAGTGCTCGCCGTCGCGTCCGAAATGCACCCGCTGGTCAAGACCGGCGGGCTCGCCGACGTCGTCGGCGCGCTTCCCGCCGCGCTCGCGCCATCGGGGATCAGGGTGACCACCTTGCTGCCCGGCTATCCGGCGGTGATGCGCGCGGTAGCGAAGCCGCGCGCGGTGGTCCGCTATCCCGATCTGTTCGGCGGTGCCGCGCGCGTGCTGCGTGCGACCGTCGACGGGCAGCGGCTGCTGGTGCTCGATGCCCCGCTCCACTTCGCGCGCGACGGCGGCGCCTATGGCGACATGGCCGGCCGCGACTGGCCCGACAATTGGCGGCGCTTCGCCGCGCTCGCCGCCGTCGCCGCCGACATCGCCGGCGGTGCGGTCAAAGGTTATGCACCGGCGCTGGTCCATGCTCATGACTGGCAGGCGGCGCTGACCCTCGCTTATATGCACCATGGCCGCGCCAGCGCGGTGCCGGGCGTGCTGACGATCCACAACCTCGCCTTCCAGGGCCGCTATGACGCCGCGATCTTTCCGGCCCTGGGGCTGCCGGCCGCGGCCTTCGCGGTCGACGGCGTCGAATATTATGGCGGCGTCGGCTATCTGAAGGCCGGACTGATATGTGCCGACGCGATCACGACGGTCAGTCCGGCCTATGCCCAGGAGATTCTCACGCCGGCTTATGGCATGGGGCTCGACGGGCTGATCGCCGGACGGCGCGACCGGCTCCACGGCATCCTCAACGGCATCGACATCGCGCAGTGGAATCCGGCCGACGATGCCGGCATCCCGGCGCGCTATGGCCCGCGTTCGCTCAGCGGCCGCGTGCGCAACCGGCGCGCGATCGAAAAGCGCTTCGGGCTCGACAAGGGCGACGGGCCGATCTTCTGCGTGATCAGCCGGCTGACCTGGCAGAAGGGCATGGACATATTGGCCGATGCGATCGACGATCTGATCGCGTCGGGCGGCCGGCTTGCCCTCCTCGGCAGCGGCGACCAGGCGATCGAAGGGTCGCTGCTGGCGACCGCCGACCGCCATCGCGGCCGGATGGGCGTGGTGATCGGCCATGACGAGGCGCTCTCACATCTGCTCCAGGCCGGCGCCGACGCGATCCTGATCCCATCGCGTTTCGAGCCGTGCGGCCTCACCCAGCTCTATGCGTTGCGCTATGGCTGCGTGCCGGTCGTCGCGCGCACCGGCGGTCTCGGCGACACCGTGATCGACGCCAACGAGGCCGCCTTGATGGCGGGCGTCGCCACCGGCCTGATCTGCGACCCCGGCAGCGGCGACGCCTTGCGCGGTGCGATCCGCCGGACGATCGCGCTCCACCGCCAGCCCGAACGCTGGGCAGCGCTCCAGCGCGCGGGCATGAAGGCCGATTTCTCCTGGGCCCGCAGCGCCGATCGCTATGCCGCCCTCTATCGCTCGCTCATCGAAGGACCCGTTGTTTGATGATCCTGACCGTATCGACCACCCCGTTCGACGACCAGAAGCCGGGCACGTCCGGGCTGCGCAAGAAGGTGCGGCATTTCCAGCAGCCGCATTATATCGAGAATTTCGTGCAGTCGATCTTCGACAGTCTCGAGGATTTCGCCGGCACCACGCTCGTGCTCGGCGGCGACGGGCGCTTCTACAATCGCGAGGTGATCCAGGTCGTGCTGCGGATGGCGGCGGCCAACGGCTTCGGCCGCGTGCTGGTCGGGCAAGGCGGCATCCTCTCGACGCCGGCGGCGAGTCATGTGATCCGCAAATCCGGCGCCTATGGCGGCATCATCCTCTCGGCCAGCCACAATCCCGGCGGTCCGACCGAGGATTTCGGGATCAAATATAATATCGGCAATGGCGGCCCCGCGCCCGAGAAAGTCACCGACGCGATCCATGCGCGCTCGCTGGTCATCGACGGCTATCGCACGATCGAGGCTGCGGACGTCGACATCGACACGATTGGCGAGACGGTGATCGGCGGCATGACCGTCCAGGTGATCGATTCGGTCGCCGATTATGCCGCGCTGATGGAGACATTGTTCGATTTCGACGCGATCCGCGCCTTGATCGGATCGGGCTTCCGCGTGATCTTTGATGCGATGAGCGCGGTCACCGGGCCCTATGCCGCCCAGATCATCGGCCGACGGCTGGGCGCCGGCCCGGACGCGGTGCTGAATGCGGTGCCCTTGCCCGATTTCGGCGGTCATCACCCCGATCCCAACCTCGTCCACGCGAAGGCGCTCTACGACCGGATGATGGCGCCCGACGCGCCCGATTTCGGCGCGGCCTCGGACGGCGACGGCGATCGCAATCTGATCGTCGGCCGGCATATCTTCGTCACCCCGTCGGACTCGCTGGCGATGCTCGCCGCCAACGCGCAGCTCGCGCCCGGCTATGCCGGTGGCCTCAAGGGCATCGCCCGCTCGATGCCGACCAGCGCCGCCGCCGATCGCGTCGCCGAGGCCCTGGGCGTCCCGCTCTACGAGACGCCGACCGGCTGGAAATTCTTCGGCAACCTGCTCGACGCCGGCATGGCGACGATCTGCGGCGAGGAAAGCGCCGGCACCGGCTCCGACCATGTCCGCGAGAAGGACGGACTGTGGGCCGTGCTGCTGTGGCTCAACATCCTCGCCGTCCGGCGCGAGAGCGTCGCCGACATCGCCCGCCAGCATTGGGCGACACACGGCCGCAACTATTATGCACGCCACGATTATGAGGGCATCGACAGCGCCGCCGCCGACACGTTGATCGCCGAGTTGCGCGCCAAACTGCCCGAACTCGCTTCGAAGGAGGTTGGCGGCCTGCGCATCGCCTCGGCCGACGACTTCGCCTATCTCGATCCGGTCGATGGCTCGACCAGTGCGCGGCAGGGCATCAGGATCGGCTTCGAGAGCGGATCGCGCATCGTCTTCCGCCTTTCCGGCACCGGCACCTCGGGCGCGACCCTGCGCGTCTATCTCGAGGCCTATGAGCCGCCGTCGGGCGATCTCGCGCAGGATACGCCGGTCGCGCTCGCACCGTTGATCGCCGCCGCCGAGGCGATCGCCGGCATCGCCGCGCATACCGGCCGCACCGCGCCCGACGTCGTCACCTGATGGCGCCCGAAACGCCGCCCGGCGCGCACGCGACCGAAAACGGAACGCATTTCACGATCTGGTCGGCGCATGCCGAGACGATCGACGTCCTATTGTTCGACGCCGATGGCACCGCAACCGCACGCGAGCGGCTGCGCAGCGAGCAGGGCGGCTGGCATCACGCCTTCGTCGAAGGCGTGCGGCCCGGCGCGCGCTACGGCTATCGTGCCGATGGGCCTTATGATCCGGCGGCAGGGCACTGGTTCGATCCGGCCAAATTGCTGATCGATCCCTGGGCGATCGCGATCGACCGGTCCTATACCTATGATTCGCGCCTTGCCGAGCGTGGCTTCGACACCGCGCCGCTGATGCCGAAAGCGGTGGTGACGACCTTGCCCGATCCGCCCTTCGCCGAGCCGCCACGCGTGCCGCCCGGCGGACTGATCTACGAACTCGCCGTTCGCCCGTTCACGATGCTCCACCCGGACGTGCCGCCCGCCATCCGCGGCACCGTCGCGGCCCTCGGCCACCCGGCGGTGATCGCGCACCTCCGCAAGATCGGTGTCGGCGCGGTCGAACTGATGCCGGTCACGGCCTGGATCGACGAGCGCCACCTCGGTCCGCTCGGCCTGACCAATGGCTGGGGCTACAACCCGGTCAGCTTCCTCGCGCTCGATCCCAGGCTCGCGCCCGGCGGGATCGGCGAGCTGCGCGATGCAGTCGCGGCGCTGCACGCGGCCGGCATCGGCGTAATCCTCGACATGGTCTTCAACCACACCGGCGAGAGCGACGCGCTGGGACCGACTCTGTCGTTGCGCGGCATCGACGCTGCCAGCCATTTCCGCATGCATGACGGCCGTCTCGTCAACGATACCGGCTGCGGCAACACGCTCGCCTGCGACCGTCCGCCCGTTCGCCGGCTGATCCTCGACACGTTGCGCCACTTCGTCCGCCACGCCGGCATCGACGGCTTCCGCTTCGATCTGGCGCCGATCCTCGGCCGCGGCGAAACCGGTTTCGATCGCAACGCTCCCTTGTTCGCCGAAATCGCGGCCGATCCCTTGCTCGCCGATCGCGTGATGATCGCCGAACCCTGGGACATCGGCCCGGGTGGCTATCAGCTCGGGCAGTTCCCGGCCGACTGGCGCGAATGGAACGACCGCTATCGCGACGATGTCCGGCGCTTCTGGCGCGGCGACGTCCATATGATCGGCGATCTCGCGACCCGGCTGGCCGGCTCGTCGGACGTCTTCGCCGCACCGCACACCCGCGGCGTCAGTTTCCTCGCCGCGCATGACGGCTTCAGCCTCGCCGATTGCGTCGCCTATGAGCGCAAGCACAACGAAGCCAATGGCGAGCTCAACCGCGACGGCCACAACGAGAATCTGTCGTGGAACAACGGCATCGAAGGCGAGACCGGCGATCCTGCGGTCCTTGCCGACCGCCGCCACGACCTGAAGGCGCTGCTGGCAACCCTGTTCGCGACGCGCGGCACGATCATGCTGACCGCCGGCGACGAGTTCGGCCGCACCCAGCGCGGCAACAACAATGCCTATTGCCAGGACAATGCGATCACCTGGCTCGACTGGGCCGGCCGCGACACCGAACTCGAGGATTTCGTCGCCGAACTGGCGGCGCTGCGCGCGGCGCACCCGGCACTGTCCGATCCACTATTGCTGGGCGACGGCGATGTGGCGTGGCTGGCACCCGACGGCCGCCGCTTCGAAGAGTCTGACTGGCACGATCCGGCGACCTCGGCGATCGCGATGCGCCTGCGCGGCGTGACCGTGCTGATCAATCGCGGTCGCGCTGCCGTGCGCTTCGTGGACCCGCCCTGTGAAGTGGCGGGAAGGAGCGTGATCTTTCTAAATTCCTCCCCGGAACGGGGAGGGGGACCGTCGAAGACGGTGGAGGGGCAGGGGTAGGGCTGGATGCTTCCGCCGTGGCACCCGCCCCTCCACCAGCCTGCGGCTGGTCCCCAGTGTCGGGTCGATCGTGCCCCCGGCACGATCTTGGATTGCCGGGGGCAATCCAACCCGACACTCCGTGCCGGGGAGGAGTGGCTGCGGCGTTTCGGGAAGCAAGGAGAACAAGCCCAATGACGACCCCCAACTGGTGGCGCGGCGCCGTGATCTACCAGGTCTATCCGCGCTCGTTCCAGGACGATGACGGCGATGGCGTCGGCGACCTGCCCGGCATCACCCGGCGGCTCGCGCACATCGCCTCGCTCGGCGTCGATGCGGTCTGGATCGCGCCCTTCTTCAGATCGCCGATGGCCGACATGGGCTATGACGTCTCGGACTATCGCGACGTCGATCCGCTGTTCGGCACCCTCGCCGATTTCGACGCTTTGCTCGCCGAGGCCCACCGGCTCGGTCTCAGGATCATCATCGATCAGGTGCTCTCGCACACCTCCGATCATCACGCCTGGTTCGTCGAGAGCCGCGCCAGCAGGACCAACGACCGCGCCGACTGGTATGTCTGGGCCGATGCCAAGCCCGACGGCACCGCGCCCAACAATTGGCTCTCGGTATTCGGCGGCCCCGCCTGGGAATGGGACGGCGTGCGCATGCAATATTACATGCACAGCTTCCTCACCAGCCAGCCCGACCTCAACTTTCACAGCGAGGCGGTGCAGCAGGAACTGCTCGATACCGTCCGCTTCTGGCTCGATCGCGGCGTCGACGGCTTTCGGCTCGACGCCTGCAACCATTATCTCCACGACGCGAAACTACGCGACAATCCGCCGGCGTTCCGCGGCGCGGCGCCCGACGTCCAGGAGACCAACCCCTATGGCTTCCAGGAACATCGCTACGACAAGACGCAGAAGGGCAATCTGGCCTTCCTCAAGCGGCTGCGCGCAGTGCTCGACGAATATCCCGGACGCGTCGCTGTCGGCGAAGTCGGTGACGGCGCGCGCTCGCCCGAAACCGTCGGGCGCTACACCAAGGGCGGCGACCGGCTCCATCTCTGCTACACCTTCGACCTGTTCGGCCCCGACTTCACGCCCGCTTATTTCCGCGCCGCGATCGGCCGCTTCGAGAAGGCTGCGCGGCAGGGCTGGGTGTGCTGGGCATTCTCCAACCACGACGTGATGCGCCACGTGTCGCGCTGGACGCCGCCGGGCGAGAATCCGGCCGCGGTCGCCCGCCTCGCCATCGCGCTGCTCGTCGCGCTGCGCGGTTCGATCTGTATCTATCAGGGCGAGGAACTCGGGCTGACCGAGGCCGACCTGCGCTTCGAGGATCTGCGCGATCCCTACGGCATCCGCTTCTGGCCGTCGTTCAAGGGCCGCGACGGCTGCCGCACGCCGATGGTGTGGGAAGCCGGAGCGGACCATGGCGGCTTCACCACCGGTACGCCCTGGCTGCCGGTGCCGGCGGCGCATCGCGCCGCGGCGGTCGACGCGCAGGCCGATGACGACGCTTCGGTGCTCGCCGCCTATCGCGCGACGATCGCCTTGCGCCGCGCGCACCCGGCGCTGCGCTCCGGTTCGATCCGCTTCCTCGAGACATCCGAAACGGTGCTGGCCTTCCTCCGCACCGATGACGAGGTGGGAGAGACGATCCTGTGCCTGTTCAATCTGTCGCCCGCACCGGTGACATGGCGCGCGCGCGGCATGTCGGGGAGAGTTGATGCCGTGCTTGGGGGAGCGCCAGCACGCGAGGGCAAGGACTTCATATTGCCCGGTTGGGGGCATGCGATGATGCGGTTGCGCCGCGATCCCTAGCCGGTTGAGGCCGGAGATGCCGCCTCCGTGACCACCGGCAAGGTAAAACGGAAATCGGTCCCGCCTGCGGACGTGCCCGCCAGCCAGATCTTGCCGCCATGCGCTTCGACGATGGTCCGGCAGATCGACAGGCCGATGCCCATGCCCGAGCTCTTGGTCGAGGTCATCGTCGAGAACAGGGCGGCGCGTAAATCGTCGGATATGCCGATGCCATTGTCCGCCACGGCGATTTCCACGAGCTTGCCCCTGGATGCGGCCGTGATCCTGATCGTGCGGTTCTGACAGGATTCGAGCGCGTCGATGGCATTGCGGACGAGGTTGATGATCACCTGTTCGATCTGGATGGAGTCCACCATGACCATTGCGACGTCCTGGGAAATCCGGATTTGACAATCCACTCCGGCGCTCCCGGCATCGACGAGCGCGAGGGTGCAGGCGTCGTCGATCAGCGCGCTCACGGCCACGGCCTCCCGCTCGATGCGGTCCTGCTTCACCAGTTCGCCCAGGCGCCACACGATCTGACCGGCGCGCAAGGCATTTTCTTCCGCGCCCTTCATCACCTCCCGCAGTTCCACCAGATCGATGGGGCCATGCTCGGCGATCATGTGACGGCCGGCGCGGACGTAATTAGCGATGGCGGCAAGCGGCTGGTTGAGTTCGTGGGCGATGATCGAAGCCATCGTGCCCATCGCATTGTGACGCGAAACATGAATCAGTCGGGATTCCGCATTGTTGAGCTTTTCCGTCGTCAGGCGCAGTTGCGCCAGACTCGTGGTCATGCCCGCCGCTATCGTTATCGCGTCGGATTTCCGATCGATCAGGCTTTCTTCCTGCTTGGGGTCGACAGTCACTTCGACTGCGCGTTTCATGAACGGTCGCCGGGTTGCGGTGTCGTCGATGCCAACCCGCCGGCAATTGCGATCGCTTCGGCGATGCTCTTTATGCCGAGCTTGCCCATCGCGGTCGCACGATGCATTTCGACCGTGCGTGTGCTGAGCGAGAGCCGGTGCGCCACGACCTTGTTCGGCAAGCCCTTCATCAACTCGGTGACGACTTCGGCCTCTCTCGGCGTCAGCCGACCGAACAATTTGCGAGCCGTATCGCGCACCAGCGTGGTGCGGGTGATTTCCGAGAGAATCGCGAAGGCGCGGTTCAATGCAATGTCAATCGCCCCCGCTTCGAACGGCTTTTCGAGAAACTCGATGGCGCCCAGCTTCATGGCGCTCACAGCAATCGCAATGTCGCCATGCGCACTCATGACGATCACAGGCCATCTTATATTTCGCGCTGCCAGTTCCGCAAGACATTCGATCCCGCTCATATCCGGCATCCGAATGTCGAGCAGGATGGGCGCCGGTTCCAGTGACGGCAATATTGCGAGAAAATCTTCGGCCCCGGAGAACGGCCAGACCGTGATTTTCATGGTCGCAAGCAAAAAATGCAGCGACTTTCGCAATTCACTATTGTCGTCAATGACATAGATCATGGCGGTTGGGGGCGGTTGGCCGTTGGACCCGGCCGATGCTTCAGTCCGTATATCGGTCATTGTCCCTCCAGATGGGCGGGAGCCTTGTAATGACTCTCTCGAAATTGTTTCGCGCCCGCGAAACATGCCATCCTGCAACAGGATCGGCAAATTTGCAAAATTAATCTATGTTTTTTTTACGGAACTTTAATGAAGTCTGAAAGTTCCCTCGCCGATGCCGGGCGAATATGGACGTTCCACATACAATAAAATCTCCAGGGGTTCATGTTTTCGTGCGCTGCCGAGCCCATGAACGGCCGAGTCGCTATGGACGAGGCAAGAGTTTGATCGTCGCGCGTTGGGCAGGCAATCAGCGCCTTGTCTTCACCCCGAAGCGAGGACGCAAACGGCTATTCAGCGAACGACGTCATTCCGCCCTACCGGGCGGCGTCTGCGGACGGGTCCGGCCGATTTGAGCGGCGCGCATGATAAAACCGCTGACTTTGCGGGGGATATTCGCTCGATCCCATAATCACGTCACCGCATGTGGTTAACGAAAGCCTTGGACCAGAATCGCATTTTCCCGGTCTGGCTGATCATGCCGCAAGCGTGCAGGTCGCGATGCTCCAGAGGGAGGAGCGAGGTGTGATGTTGGAGATTGCGACAACTTCCGGGGCGGCATTTTCCGGGTCCGATCCCGAGCCTGCCTCCGCGGCAGCGGCGCGATGCGCGGCAATCGACCGCTACCAGATCCTCGACACCCCGCCCGAACCCGATCTCGACGATATCGCAAAACTCGCGGCGACGATCTGCAAGACACCATTCGCCGCGATCGCCTTCGTCGACGCCGAACGCCTGTGGTTCAAGGCGGAAATCGGCCTCGGCATCCGCGAGGCGCCGATTGCACCCTCATTCTGCGCCCGTGCCATCACGCAGGACGACGTCTTCGTCGTCGAGGATGCCGCGCTGCACCCGGAATTCGCCGCCAACCCCCTGGTCACCGCAGCGCCTCGCATCCGCTTTTACGCCGGCATGCCGGTGTTCGCGTCCGACGGCACGGCGATCGCGACCTTGTGCGTCGTCGATACCGCGCCCCGGCCCGAAGGAATCACCAGCGAACAGCGACTGACGCTGCGCGTTCTCGCGGCGCAGGTGGAGGCGCGGCTCGAACTGCGGCGCACGATCATCGAACGGGATTCGCACGCGGCCGAGGAGCGCGCGATGTCGCTGCAGTTGCGCTACGCCGCCAATCATGATTCGCTGACCGGGCTGCCCAACCGCAATCTGTTCCACACGCGCCTCGACGAAGCCGTCGCGGCGTCTGCCGCTCGGGGCGGACGGACCGCGATGATGCTGGTCGATCTCGATCATTTCAAGCAGGTCAACGATTCAATGGGGCACGATGCCGGCGATGCGCTGTTGTGCGATTTCGCGGGGCGGCTGCAGGCGATGGTCAGGGCCACCGACACCGTGGCGCGGCTGGGCGGTAACGAGTTCGGTATCGTGCTGACGAACATTGGTGCCGAGACGGGGTTCGAGGCGATGATGGTATCGCTCGGCGCGCGTATGCGGGAACCGTACCGCCATCATGGCCGGGTGCTCGAGTCCCGGGCGAGCGTGGGGATCGCGAGCTATCCGGATCATGCCCTGACCGCCGCGGGGCTGATGAAGTGCGGCGATCTGGCTTTGGCCGCGGCGAAGGTGACTCGCGGCTGCGCAATCGTCTTCCGGCCCGAAATGGCCGAGGATCTCGAGCAAGGAACCCTCCTGCTTGCCACGGTATGGGACGCGATCGAGGCTGACGAGATCATGCCCCATTATCAGCCCAAGATCGACCTGGCGAGCGGCGCTATCGCCGGCTTCGAAGCCCTTTTGCGCTGGGAGCAACCGACCGGGGCGATCGGACTTCCGGAGATGTTCGTCGCCGCCTTTGCCGATCGCGAACTCGCGATCGCACTCGGCGCCAGAATGATCGATCGCGTGCTCGACGACGTGCGGCGCTGGGTCGATGCCGGCATCGCTTTCGGTCATGTTGCGATCAATGCCTCTGCGGCCGATTTCGCCGGCAATGATTTTGCCGAGCGCCTGCTCGCCGCGATCGCACTGCGCGGCCTTTCGCCGGGCCTGATCGAACTGGAAGTGACCGAAGGCGTGTTTCTCGGCCGCGCCGCCCATCATGTCGCGCGCGCCCTGTCGGTCCTGAACGCGCACGGCATCCGCATCGCGCTCGACGATTTCGGCACTGGCTATGCGTCACTGACGCATCTCAGGCAGTTTCCGGTTCACGCACTCAAGATCGATCGCTCGTTCGTTGCCGGTCTCGGCAGGAGCGCCGACGATGCGGCGATCGTCCGGGCCCTGATCACGCTTGGTACCAGCCTTGGAATCGAGACCGTCGCCGAGGGCATCGAAACATTCGAACAGGCGTCATTCGTCCGGTCCCACGGCTGCACTCTGGGGCAGGGCTTTCTGTTCGGGACCGCAATACCCGCGCGCGATGTCCCGGGACTCATCGCGAACGCCCAGCCGAGGGCGGCGTCGGCGGCCTGCTGACGTGCATTCCGCGACATTTCGTTTGATGAAAGATCATATCATGGCCTTGATTTCGTTGCTCTATGTGAGCGAAGGCCGGCTGAATCCGGACACTGTCGAGGCCGATGTCGGCGCGATCGTTGCCAGGGCCATGCGCTACAATCCAGCACATGGCCTGACCGGCGCGCTCCTGTTCACCGGCGTGCATTTCGCGCAGCTGCTGGAAGGCAGCAGCCGCGACGTCGACACGTTGATGCTGGCGATTTGCGACGACGATCGTCACGCCAATGTCGTCGTGGTGGATCGGCAGAACCTGGACGCGCGCCGCTTCCCCGACTGGAGCATGGCTTATTTCGGCCCTTCGCAATTCGTGTCGCGCCATGTCCTGCGGCTGTTGAGCGATCCGCCGCCCGCCGAACGCCGCCGCGCCGCCCGCCGGCTCGCAGAACTGCTGCACGCGTTCGCGACCGACTAATTCGGCCCGATCATCTCGACCGAGATGACTTCATTGCCATAGATCACGCCTTCGATCATCACCTGCTGTTCGATCAGATGATGCGGAATACGGTCCATTTCGAGCCATATTTCACTACCGTCGTGCCTGCGCAATGCATAGCACGACCCCTTGTGGATCAATTCCCCGGCATGCTGGCGACAGGCATCCGGCGCGGACGGAGCGGGCGTGGGACCCGCGTCGAGTCTGTTTACCATCGGATCGGCTCCAAGGTTAACCCTCAGCGTCATCCTCTCCCTTCGCCGGCAGCTTATAGGGAAATTTCGCCTTGGCAAGCCATCGGTTTGGCGCTGCGGCTCGACGAGCCTGCGGCACCCGCGACGTCGACAGAGCCGCCAATCGCCTCAGAACGGCGCGCCATCGGCTTCGTCATCGAGCGGCGTCGCCTGATCGAGGTGCAGATAGAGCGCGCTGAAATCGCCCACGACCCGCAAGCGCTCCCAGTCGCTGAAGGTCAGATAGCGTTTCTCGCGGTGGATCAGCCCGTCGGCGGTCAGCGACTTCAACGTCCGGTTGATGTGGACCGGTGTCAGTCCGACCGCATCGGCGAGCTGCTCCTGGTTCATCGGCAACACATAGCCGTCGGCCTCGGCGATGCCGGCGGCCTGCATCCGGACGGCGAACTCGCACAGCAGATGGGCAACCCGCGCGCGCGCGTCGCGCCGCCCGATATTGACGACCCATTCGCGAAAGATCGACGCCTCGACCAGCGCATCGATCCACATCGCCCGGCCGATCGTCGGATGGCTGAGCACGAGATCCTGCAGCGCTTCGCGGTCGATCTCTGCGGTGTGAAGCCGCGTCAGCGCCTGCACATTATGGTCGGCGCGGTTGAGGAACAGATGCTGGAGGTCGAGGAAGTCGCCGGGCATGTGGATCGAGACGATCTGCCGCGCACCGGTTGCGGTGACCTTCTGGCGATAGGCCAGTCCTTCGATGATGAACATGCAATGCTTGCGGGCCGGCGCGCCTTCGTGGACGATATAGGCGACGGGTTCGTAGCTCCGGCGTACACAGGGCAGCGCCAATATGGCCTTCCGGTCGTCTTCGTCGAGGACCGCACGCGTGCTGAGTTTTCGCACCATTTTCGACAGGATATGATCTCGCAGCATGCATGCTCTCCACGGGCGGGAGCTCACGCATCTCTCAGTCGCCGGGACCCGTTTAGAACGCCGGGCGATGCCGCGTCATAACATGCGACGGCGGGCATGAACAAACAAACCGGGTATTTATCGTGCTGATCCATGTTGGATTGCCGGATCCGCTACGACGGTCCCTTACGAGTCAGCCAGAGGATCCGAAGCCGTTGTTTTGCCGGTGTGCCGACCGGCTTTCGTCGCCGAGCGGGGGAGGCCAGTTCCTCATGGCGAGCACGTCGGTTGCCGAAGTCTCGGCCCCCATCGTATCGCGCATCGTTGCAAGCGCGAATGCGCCGCGCGCATCGTCTTCTGCGGCGACCGCGTCCTCTGGAATCCAGAGCGGATAATCGCGCATATGCGCATCGGCCGCGGTGAACAGCACGCAGATGTCGGTCGCGATGCCGCTCAGGATCAGGCGGCTGACGCCGAGCTTGGGCAGAAGCACGGGGAGGTTGGTCGCGTAGAAGCCCGAGAATTGCGGCTTGATGATGAAATAATCCTGTTTGTCGGGGCTGAGCAACTCCGCAACGGGGTTGGGCCGCGCGAGGGCGCGATCGACGAGGCGGGACTGTTCCGAATGCCACTCGCCGAAATTGTCGTTGACGTAGATCACGGGAAAACCGGCGCGTGCCATATCGGATTTCAGCCTGACGATCGCGTGCGCCGCGCGTGCGGCCTTGGGCTCGAGCCGTTCCGCGCCGGCAAAATCGAAGCAGTTGATCATATCGATGATCAGCAATGCCGGCCGCTCCGGCGGCCGGTCATGCCGGGGTGCCTTCGGGGCATCGGACCGATTCCGTGTCATCAGCTCTCTCCGTTGCCATCAACGTATCGCAGCGACCCTGGTTTCCTTTGCCTCACCTCCGGCACGGTGCGGGCCGCGATGACAATTGTGGCCGGCCTGGCGGATCGGTTCGGCCACATCTGGAACCGACACGGTCGGCGGCGGGTTCAAAAGCCGGCCCGGTTTGCCGATCCGGGGTTCTGCGCCGGGTGCGCGAATCCGATATCAATGCGGCGGATCGGGCGGCTCAAATAGAGCGAGCCATTCTGACCGAAGCGCCATGGCGTATCGGTCGCGACGCTGATCCCGATCCGCGGGCAGGCGACGTTGGCCGGATCGTTGGCGGTTCGATGGGGATCGAACGGTGTCCGATCGAGCGGCAGGTTGTCGAAATTCCGGTCGATGCGACCTGTTATGCACGGAATGCGACGTCCATTTCCGCTGGCAGATCAAGGCGGCCTGGCGCGTGGCCGGGATCACTCTCGGGATCGCGAAGCACACGATTGATGCCGCGCCGCGCGCGTGGCAAGCCTGTCGCGTTCAATCGATACGGGGATCGATATGGCCTATTGGCTGATGAAGTCCGAGCCCGAAGCCTATAGCTGGGAGGATCTCCAGCGTGACGGCAAGACCGAGTGGGACGGCGTGCGCAACAATGCCGCGCGCCTGCATCTGCGCGCGATGGTGCCGGGCGACCGGGCGCTGTTCTATCACAGCGGTGACGCGAAGGCGGCGGTGGGGGTGATGAAGATCGCGCGCGCCGGCAAGCCGGACGGCGCTGATGGCGAATGGGTTTCGGTGGCGGTCGAGCCGGTTGAGCCGCTGAAGACGCCGGTGACGCTGAAGGCGATGAAGGCCGAGCCGCGGCTGGCGCAGATGCAGATGATCCGCCAGTCGCGGCTCTCGGTGTCGCCCGTGACCGACGCGGAATGGGCGGTTGTGATGGAACTCGCGCAGAACGGCTGAGGCCCGGCAACGACCGACGTCATTGCCGGAACGCCCGATCGAGCGCCGCCGCCCTGGCCCGGTCTGCCGCCGCGCCGGCGGCGTCGCCCAGCGTATCGCGGGCGAGCGCACGGCGATACCAGGTCCGCGCCACACCGGGATCGGCCTTGATCGCGGCGTCGAATTCCTCGACCGCGCGCACCTCGTCGTCGATCACGCGATAGGTCTCGCCCTTGGCCGCCAGGGTCTCGGCGGAGCCAGGGGCGAGCCTCAGCGACGCATTATAGTCGCGGATCGCGCGGTCGTAGCGGCCGAGCGCGACATAGGAATTGCCGCGATTGCGATAGACGCCGTCGCCGGCGGGGTCGAGTTCGAGCGCCCGGTCATAGGCGTCGATCGCCTGGAGATGGGCGCCGGCATCGGCCCGCAGCAGGCCCAGCGCGTTCAGGGCGTCGGCCGATCGCGGATCGCGCTGTAGCGCCGCGTCGATATCGGCGCGCGCCTGCGCGGCCTTGCCGAGTGCCCGCAGCGCGAATGCGCGCGAAACGCGCAGCGCGGCGTCGGCGGGCGCCAGCCCGATCGCCTTGTCGAGATCCCTGATCGCCTCGCGATGCCGGCCGGCGGCAGCGTAGAGCGCGGCGCGACCCGAGCGGGCGGCGACGCGCTTCGGCAGCGCCCGGATCGCGTTGCCATAAGCGGTGATCGCCCGCTCCGCATCGCCGGCCTCCGCCAGCAGCTCCGCGCGGCCCAGCAAGGCGGCCTCGTTGCGCCGGTTGCGCGCCAGCGCTTCGCCATAGGCGGCATTGGCCTCGCCCGCGCGCTTCAGCCGCCGCAGAACGAAGGCGCGCGCCGTCCACGCGTCCGCATCCATCGGATCGAGCGCGGCCGCGCGCGTGAAATCGGCCAGCGCCTTCTCATTGTCGGGCGGATCGCGATCCGCCAGGATCCAGCCGCGATTATAGAAGGTCGCGGCGTCGGGCGTGTCTGCGGCCAGCCGATCATATTCGGCGAGCGCGAGCTCGTCCCTGCCCAGGTCGTGCAGCAGCATCGCCCGGCGGAACCGGGCCTCATGCGTGGGCGTCCGTGCGATCAGCGCATCGAGCACGGCCAGTGCCTTCTCCTTCTCGCCCTGCGGCTGCAGGCCGCGCACCTGTTCGAGCGCGGCATCGGCGTCGGTGGGCGCGGTCTGCGCCGGCGCCATCGGGGCGATCGATGCCGCCAGCAGCAGCGCGAGCGCGACCATCCGGCTCATGGCCTCGGCGCCTTGGACGGACGGGGCAGGGCGATGGTGACGATCGGCGCGGCGATCAGCCAGCGCCGTGCGGCCGCCTTCACGTCGGTCATCGTCACCGCCGACAGCATCGCGCCATAGGCGGCCATCTCGACCGGCAGCGCCGGGTTGGTCGCCGATCCGCTCATCGCATTGGCCCACCAGATGTTGCGGCCGCGCGTCGCCTCGAGGTCGCGCAGCATCGGCGCGCGGACATCGTCGAGCGCGCCGTCGCCGATCGTGCCGCCCGCGAGCCGCGCCGCCACGTCGCGCGCCGCCGACAGCACGGCGTCGAGGTCGGCCGGCGACGTCTCGATCATCACGATCAGACAGCCCTGGTCGGCATCGTCGGGCATCTTCGTCACCACCGACGGCGCATAGCTCTTGCCCATCTCGTCGCGAACGCGGTGGCGCAGCGCCTGGGCGTAGATCGCGGCGAGCAGCCGCAGCGCATATTCCTCGTTCCGCCGCGACGGCGTTGCCACATAGAGCGGCCAGACGAGGCTCGCCATCGCGCGGTCGGCCGAACCCTCGTGGGTCGCGCGGATCAGCAGCGGCGGCCGCTCCGGGAAGCGCAGGAAATGCGTGTCGGGCCGGCGCACGACGGCATCGGGCGACCGCGGCGGCAGCGCGCCGATCGTCGTCGCGACCAGCCGGATCGCGGCAGCCTCGTCGATGTCGCCGGCGATCGTCAGTTCGATCGGGTCGCGCGTCAGCGCCGGTTTCAGGATGCGCGCGAGATCGGCCATGCGGATCGCAGCCATGGTGTCGCGGGGCGGCAGGCGTTCGGCACCGTCGGGATCGATCGCCTCCGTCAATGCCTCGGACAGCACCAGTTCGGGGCGGCTGCGATAGACGCGATAGATGATGTCGACCGCGGGGCCGATCCGGTCATCGAGTTCGGGGCGGAAACCGGGATCGCTGAGAAAGGCGGCAAACACCTGCAACTGCGTGTCGAGATTGGCGCGGCCGGTCGAACTGGCGAACTCGAACGCGTCGATGCCGATCTCGAAATTCAGGTCCCAGCCCGAGTCCTTCAGCGCCGTCTTGATCTCGGCCAGCGACATGCGGCCGAGTCCGCCGGGGACGAGCAGCGAGGCACCGAGGCTGGCGGGCACATAATCCTTATCGGCAAGCTCGCGCCGGCCGGCGCCGAACCGCGCGCGCAGTTCGACCTGGTTGGATTCGAGCGTGGTCTGCTTGAAGTTGAGCACCACGCCATTGGCGAAGCGCAGCCGCACGAAACCCGGATCCGCCACCACCTCGCGGGTCGTGACATGGCCGGGCGCACCGAAATCGGTATAGGCCCATTCCGGCGCGTCGGCATCGGCATAAGCGGCGAGCGCGGGGCGTTTCTCGGTCTCGATCCAGGCTGCACGCAATTTTTCGCGCGGCACCGGTGCGGGGCTGATCAGCGTCACCAGCGTGCCACTGCCGGGCCAGTCGCGCACCAGTTGCGCGCGGATCGCGGCGGGCATCAGCTCTTCGACCGCGACGTTGAACGCATGCATCGCCTCGCGCGGCGACACGCTGGTGCGGCCGTCGAGACCATCGGCCAGCAGCGCATCGGCCAGCGCCGCGCTGCGGCGCGCGGCGGCGTTCGAGATCGCGGCGCGCAGCACGCCGCGCTGGTGGACGACGGCTTCCTCCATCTCCCGTTCGGTCGGCCCATCCTTTTCGAAGCGCCGCAGTTCGGCGCCGGTGGCCGCCAGCGCCTGCTCCCACAGATCACCCTTCGACACCGCCAGCAGGCAGGCGGTGGTGGCTTCGGGCGCCTCGTCGCTGATCGTCGACGACGCGCCGAGCAAGCCGGCCTGGCCGCCTTCGACCAGCGTCTGCAGCCTGTTGTCGAGGATCGCCTGCCAGAGCTTGCGGATCACCTCGCGGCGCGCGCGCGCGGCTTCGTCCTCGCCGGCGGCGCGTGGCGGGCCGATCCGGCAGGCCGAAACGAGGGTGGGCAAGACGGGCACCGCCAGGGTCAGCGCCTCGGTGCCGCGCGCGCCATCGATCCGCCCCTTCGGTGCGCGCGGCGGCGCCGGTCCCGGTGACGTCCAGCTGCCGAACGCCGCCCGGATGCGCGCTTCCATCGCCTCGACCGGCTGATCGCCGACGACGATCACGATCGCATTGGCCGGCCGGTACCAGCGTTCGTAGAAGCGGCGCAGCCCCGCCGCGTCCGCCGCCGTCAGCGCGGCAACCATGCCCTCGGCGGACCGGTCGCCCGATCGCAGGCCGGGCAGCTGGAAGCGCATCACCGCCTTCTGCGCCGCGGCTTCGGGCGTCTGCCGTATCGCCGCCTCGGCGAGCACCACGCCGCGCTCGCGTTCGACCGCGCCTTCGGTGAAGACCACGCCATCGGCAACGTCGCGCAGCCAGACGAAGGCGATGTCGATCGCGGCATCGTCGGCCGCGGCGAAATCGAGCCGATAGCTGGTCGCGTTCATCCCGGTCGCACCGTTCTGGTCCTTGCCGAACGCGACCCCGGCCGCGGCGAAGCGATGCTCGAGCTGCCCCTCGGGTGCCGACCGGGTCGAACGGAACGCCATATGCTCGACGAAATGGGCAAAGCCGCGCTCGGCCTCGCTCTCCTCGAAACTGCCGACGTCGACCGCGAAACGCAGCGAGAGTCCGCGCGCGGGCAAGGCGTTGCGCATGATCCGATAGCGCAGGCCCGAGGGCAGCATGCCGGTCCTGACCGCCGGATCGGGGATCAGCGTCCGGCGGACGGACGGCGCGGCCGCGACCTGATCTGGCGGCGGTGCGGGAGGCTGCGCGCCGAGCTGGCCGGCGCACGCCAGCAGTCCCGACGCCACGGCAAATTTGCCGAAAAACCGCAGTTTTCCCCCGAACACCATCGCGGCATGAGCCTAAGGATGCCGGGACCCGGCGACAAGCTTTTCGGGAGCGGTGGCGGCCCCTTCAATAGTCCAGTTTCGGATACCAGTCGGTGCCGCGTCCCTCGGGCGTGAGATCGAGAATCGACCAGAGGCTCGCGATGTCCGGGGCATCGCGCGGATCCTGGCCCGGATCGGCGGTGGCCGCCGACATTTCGCTCGCCCAGAACAGCCGCACCGCGTCGCCGTCGCGCCTGTAGACGGTCAGCGCTGGATTCTCGCTGCCATCGTCGTTGATCAGACCCAGATCGGTGGCATAGGCATCCCCCACGGTCTGGACGAAATCGAGATGCTGCCAGCCGCGCTCGGCGGCGAAGGCGCGCTGCCGCTCGACCGGGCTGCGACCGAGAATCTTCAGCGCCACCCGTTGCTTGATGTCGGCCGCATTGCCGTTCACCGCGCCCAGCCAGTTGGTGCACATCGGGCAGGGCCGCTCGCGCTGCGGGCCGTACATCCAGAAATAGGTGACCAGAGTGTCCTTGTCGCCGAACAGGTCGATCAGCCCGAGGTCGCTGCCGGTCCCGTCGTCGAAACGGTAATCCTTGGCGATCACCGGACCCGGCGGGAGCCGGCGGCGCTGTTCGGTCAGGCGCGTCATGTGGCGGCGGAAGTCGATCTCCTCGGCGAGCAGCGCGCGGCGTGCGTCGCGATAGGCGATGCTCTCGCCGGGGAACGGGGATTTGCCGGTGTTCGCCAGTTGCTGGGCGGGGACGAAACTTGTCGCGGTCATCATGTCTCTCCGAATCTTCGGCTGTTGCCCGAACAACATGTGGCGCGACGATCCGGTTGCATGCGCGCCGTTCGCGTCACGAAATCCCGTCGCGCTCGCAGGCGTCGGTGATCGTGCCGTCGCGCGCGATTGGAAGATCATGGCGCCCTGGGCGTCATCATGAGCGAATTCTGCCGCCAGGTCGACCACGGGAGACGGAATACGCAAGGACATGCGCGGCTCCGACCATTTATACATGATCGGACATTATGGCCGCGGCCGCCGCCGAAAATCCTTGGGGGATGGACATGACGATCGAACTGAAGATGCCGGCGCTGTCGCCCACGATGGAAAAGGGGACGCTGGCCAAATGGCTGGTCGCGGTGGACGATATCGTCAAAGCCGGCGATCCGATCGCGGAGATCGAGACCGACAAGGCGACGATGGAGCTGGAGGCGGCCGATGACGGCCGGGTCGAAACGCTCGTCATCGCCGAGGGCACCGACGATGTCGCGGTCGGCACCGTCATCGCGCGCCTGTCCGACGCTGCGGCGGCGGCAGTGCCGGCCGCGATCGCGCCGACCGCCGATGCAGCCGCCGTGTCCGCCTCCCCGACGATCGTCCCGGCGCAGCGTCCCCGGCACGACGCGATCGGCGCGACCCCGCTCGCCCGCCGCCTTGCCGAGGCGAGGGCGATCCCGCTCGGCGGCATTGCCGGCTCTGGCGCGCGCGGCCGCATCGTCAAGGCGGACCTGGCTTTGTCATCCGTCGTCGCCGCGAGACTGCCGTCCGCGCGCGCCGATGTCGCCGTGCCCGCCATCCTGCATGAACCGCCCGCCGGCGTTCCGGTCACCCGCACCAGGCTGTCGGGCATGCGCAAGGCGATCGCCCGCCGGCTCGGCGAGTCGAAGCAGGCCGTCCCGCATTTCTATCTGACCGCCCGTTGCCGCATCGATGCCCTGCTGAAGCTGCGGACGGAGCTGAACGCGGGTTTGCAGGCGCGCGGCGTGAAGCTGTCGGTCAACGACCTGCTCGTCAAGGCGATGGCGCTGGCGATGACCGAAGTGCCCGAAACCAATGTCCAGTTCGGCGGCGACGAACTCTACAGCTTCGGCCGGGTCGACATCGCCATGGCGGTCGCGATCGAGGGCGGCCTCGTCACCCCGGTCATCCGCGGCGTCGACGGCCTGTCGCTGTCCGCGATCGCCCGGGCCAGCGCGTCGCTCGCCGCGCGGGCGCGCGAGGGGAAGCTGCTGCCCGAGGACTATCGCGGCGGGACCGCGTCGATCTCCAATCTGGGGATGTACGGGATCGACGAGATGATCCCCGTGATCAATCCGCCGCAGGCGCTGATCCTGGGGATCGGGGCCGGCATTGAGCTGCCCTGGAAGGTCGACGGCGCGATTGCCCTCGCCACCATCCTCGCCGCGACCGCCAGCTTCGATCATCGCGCGATCGACGGCGCCGCCGCCGCGCGCTTCATGGCGGCGTTCCGCGCACTGGTCGAGGAGCCGCTCCGGATCTGTTCCTGAGACGCCCTCCTCGTCCGATCCGCCTGGTCAGGAGCGGGGATACAGCCCGCTGCTGCCGATATAGTCGAGATAGTGCCTGGGCCAGCCCATCTCCATCCAGCCACAACCGGCTATGCCGTCGATAACGATGTCCGCCGCGCCTTCGTTCAGGACGAAACCGGGGTCGGGGACCAGGGGATAGATGCCGAATACCTTGGCATCGACCCGCGTGCGACGCCCGGCTTCATCCTGGATGTCGCACTGGAACGCCCTGTGGTTGAGCCGCTCGTCGCCCTGCCAGCGGACGTCCAGATCGATGATCTCCGCCATCAGGCCGTCCTTGCAGACATAGCCGCGGACCTGCCGCTCGCCCAGCGCGTGGAATTCCCAGAAGTGGACGGAGATGCCGGCGCCGGCCTGCGCCTGAAGCCAGCGATAATAATGCAGCGCGCCCCAGTCGCGCATGCCCCAGCTATGGTCGCGATGGCCGGTGGTGCGGATGTCGATCACCCGGTCGCCGATGCGCAACGTGCCGGTAATCAGGCCGCTCTGCTCGATCCGGTCGTCGGCGGCATAAGGCGGGCATCCGCCGGCATGGCTGGAATAGGCATAGGGCGGATGGAACGCCGCGAACCGGAAATCGACGCTCGCGGTCTCGCTGTCCCAGCGGATCTCGGCGTTGCGGAACTGCAGGTCCTGCCGCATCGAGAAACCCTCGATCTGCCAGTTGTCGAAGTTCATGTCGCGCGGCACCGGGCGGTCGGGAAGGTGGGCGGCGATCGGCGTATCGCCGATCCCCGGTCCCCACACCGCGAACGCGGCACCGGCAAGGCTGGCGCTGTTGACCCAGGTGTAGGTGAAGAGCGCGATTTTCTCCTGGGGCAGCACCACGCAATAGGGAATCGACTCGCGCATCAACGGCCGGTCGGCCAGCAGGTGGCGGCCATCATGCACGGGATCGATCGCCATATCGGTCCTGAAAAGCCGGGCGTTGGTCATCCGCGATCTCTCCTCTCATGTGTCTTGCGGCGGCTTGACTAGCAGGACAGTCCCGGGCAGGCCATAGCCAACACTGACCAAATGGAATTATTTGGAAGTGTGGCGGGCCGCGGGGCATGAACAAGCTGCCCTTCAGCGGCCATGCGTCGTCATCCATTCCATTACGACTTGACCATAAGGTCAATGATAACCTACGCTTCGCAAAAGCGGAGAGAGCCATTGGAACGCGCAAGACCGTCGGCGATCGTGCCGCGCCTGCTGGCGACGGCGTTGCTGGTCATCGGGACGGTGATTGCCGCCGGCGGCGCGTGGCTCGCGATGCTGGGCGGATCGCTCTATTATGCGATCGGCGGGCTTGCGGTGGCGTTCAGTGCCATCCTGCTGTGGCGTGGCCACCGCCTGGCGGGGCCGCTCTATGCGGCCTTCCTGCTCGCGACCCTGGTCTGGGCCCTGCGCGAGGCGGGCGCCGACGGGTGGGCGCTGGCGCCGCGCCTGCTGGGACCGGCGGTCTTCGGCCTGGGCTTCGCGCTCCCCGGGGTGCGGCGCTGGACGGGTGGAGCCGCGCGCGCGCCCGTCCTCGCCGCGATCACCCTGATATTGGTGCAGGCCGGCGTCGGCCTCTTTGGCTCGCCTGCGACGGTCGATCCATCGGCGGCTGCGCGGTCCCCGCTGCGGCTGGTCACGGCCGCTGCGGGCGCCGAGTGGCCCGCATGGGGCGGCACCAACGCCGGCCAGCGTTTCTCGACGCTCGATCAGATCACGCCCGCCAATGTCGCCGGCCTCGAACCGGCCTGGACTTATCACACCGGCGTCCGGCAGGCGGGCGTGAAGAGTCCGCTGCAAACCACGCCGCTGATGGTCGGCGACACGCTCTATCTGTGCGCCCAGACCAATATCGTCATCGCGCTCGACGCCGACACCGGCAAGGAACGCTGGCGCTTCGACCCGAAGATCGACGCGACCGGCGCATCGCCGGTCACCACCTGTCGGGGCGTTGCGTTCCATCGCGTTCCGGGCGCGGCCGACTGTCCGGAGCGGATCATCACGGCGACATTCAATGCCCGGCTGATCGCGCTCGATGCCGGGACCGGGCGGCCCTGTCCGTCGTTCGGCAAAAGCGGGTTCGTGGACCTCGCCGCCGGGCTGGGTCCGGTCGACAAGGGCTTCTATTATATCAGTTCCGCGCCCACCATCGTCCGCGGCAATATCGTGCTGGGCGGCTGGGTGGCCGACAACCAGAGCACGGACGAACCCTCCGGCGTCATCCGCGCCTTCGATGCGGCGACCGGCGCCTTTGCCTGGGCATGGGATATGGGCCGGCCCGACGCGCATGGCGAGCCGGCACCGGGGCAGCACTACACCCGATCGACGCCGAACAGCTGGGCGCCGATGGCCGCCGACGAGGCGCTCGGCATGGTCTATGTGCCGACCGGCAATGCCACGCCCGACCATTGGGGCGGCGCGCGCTCGGCTGCGGCCGAGCGGTTCGGCAGTGCCGTGGTCGCGCTCGACGCGGCGAACGGCGCGCTACGCTGGTCGTTCCAGACGGCGCATCACGATCTGTGGGACTATGACGTCGCCTCCCAGCCGACCCTGATCGACGTGCCGGCGGGCGGCGCCATGGTGCCGGCGCTGGCGCAGGCCACCAAGCGCGGCGAACTCTTCCTGCTCGACCGCCGGACGGGCAAGCCGATCGCACCGGTCGAGGAGCGCGCCGCCCCGCCGCGTCCGACTGTCCAGGGTGACTGGACCGCCCCGACCCAGCCATTCTCCGCCGGCATGCCGTCCTTCGCCGGACCGCGCCTGACCGAGCAGGACATGTGGGGCCTCACGCCGATCGACCAGCTCTGGTGCCGGATCCGGTTCCGGGAGCTGCGCTACGATGGCCCGGCAACCGCGCCTGCGACCGACGAAGCGCTGATCTATCCCGGCATCGGCGGCGGCATGAACTGGGGTGGCGTATCGGTCGATCCGGAGCGCGGGCTGATGATCGTCAATTCCATCCATTATGGCACGATCGCCCAGCTCGTGCCGCGCGCGGAGACCGACCGGAGGCTCGCCGCCGCCGCCGGCCAGATGCACGATTTCGCTTTGCCGCAACCGCAGAAGGGCGCGCCCTACGGCATATTATTGACCGGACTGGTCTCGCCGCTCAACGTACCCTGCAACCAACCGCCGTTCGGCCGGATCAGCGCCATCGACCTGCGCACGCGCACGCTCGCATGGTCGCGTCCGATCGGTTCGGCCCGCGACAGCGGACCGCTGGGCATCGCGTCCGGCCTGCCATTGCCGATGGGCATGCCGATGTTCGGCGGATCCTTGGTGACGCGCAGCGGCCTGACCTTCATCGGCGCAACCCAGGAACGCGCCTTCCGCGCATTCGACACGCGCACCGGGCGGGAGCTCTGGCGGACGTCGCTCCCGGCCGGCGGGCAGGCCAATCCGATGACCTATCGCTCACCGAAAACGGGCAGGCAGTTCGTCCTGATCGCGGCCGGCGGGCACGTCATGCTCCAATCGCCGCTGGGGGATGAGATCATCGCCTACGCATTGCCGGCGACACACGGGAATTGATCCGGGCCAACCTCATTCGGGAGAAACATTGTGGGAAATAGACTGGCAGGAAAGGTTGCGGTCATCACCGGCGGCGCATCGGGCATCGGCGGCGCGACCGCCCGCCTGTTCGTCGCCGAGGGGGCGAAGGTGATCGTCGCCGATCGGCAGGAACCGCTCGACCGCGCGCTTGCGGCGCTCGTCGCATCCTCGCCCGACAGCATCCGGTTCGTGAAGACCGATGTGACCGTCGAGCGCGACGTGCAGGCCGCGGTTGCGGCGGCGGTCGACGGCTGGGGCCGGCTCGATGCCGCCGTGGCCTGCGCCGGCGTGCCGGGGCAGGGCAGCGATGTCGACCTGACCGAGGCGGAATGGGACCTGATCATGGCCGTCAATGCCAAGGGCGTCTTCTTCCTGACCAAATATGCCGTCCCCGAAATGGTCGAGGCCGGTGGCGGATCGATCACCAATATCTCGTCGGCCTATGGCGTCGTCGGCGCGCCCGGCTTTGCCGGTCGGACCGGTTCCAGTTCGGCGGTTTCCGCGACAAGGCGGGCATCATCGAACTGCTGACCGGCTTTCTCGGCGGCTTCGACAGCTTCTCGTTCACGGTCGACAATGCCACGGCCGAGGCGGATCGCGTGGTCGTCGAGGCGCATTCGCAGGGGAAGCAGGCCGGTGCGACCTATGCGAACAACTATATCCTGATCTTCTTCGTCAGGGGCGGCAAGATCCACACCGTGCGCGAATATTTCGATCCGTTCCAGGTGAACGCCTATGTCGAGCAATTACCGCCGCCCGCCGCCTAGCAGGGCGCGTGTTTTATATTGACATAATGGTCAGTCGGACCAACGGTGCGGCGATGCAGGCAGGCCGGCAACGGGCCGCATGACACGGAAGGATGAGCGATGAAGGTGATCGAAACCCCGGTATTGATCGTGGGCGGGGCAGGCTGCGGCCTGACCTCGGCGATCCTGCTGGCGACGCTGGGGGTCGAGTCCTGGCTGGTCGAGCGCTATCCCACCACATCGCCCGCGCCCAAGGCCCATTATCTCAATCAGCGCACGATGGAGATTTTCCGCGAACTGGGCATCGCCGACCGGATCTACGCCGTGAGCACCCCGGCCGAGAATATGTCGCGGGTCGGCTGGTTCACCTCGCTCGGCGGCGATGGTGAACTCGACCGCAAGACGATCCACCTGATGGATGCGTTCGGCGGCAATTCGCTCAAGGCGGTCTATGAACGGGACAGCCCGTGCCGTTCGGCAAATTATCCGCAGCTGCGCCTCGAGCCACTGCTGCTCGCGCATGCGCGCACGCTGCCGCTGGCGAAAATCAACTATCATCACGAGCTTCAGTCCTTCGAACAGGATGCCGAAGGCGTGACCGCAACCGTGCTGGAGCGCGACGGCGGCGAAACCTATCAGGTGCGCGCGCGCTACATGATCGCCGCCGACGGCGGGCGCTTCGTCGGCCCGGCGCTTGGTATTCCGATGGACGGGATCGATCGGCTGTTCGACATGGTCACCTGCCATTTCGGCGCGGACCTGAGCCATGTCATCGACGATGACAGCCCGATGATCCGCTGGTTCATCAACCCGGAAAAGGGCGGCTCCTGGGGCAGCGGCGTCATGGTCGCGCTCGGGCCGGACCATTATGACCGGCACAGCGAGGAATGGCTGCTCCACTTCGCCTTCCAGCCGGACGATCCCGCCCAATTCGATGCCGCCTCGGTGGTGCCGCGGCTGAAGGAACTCCTGCGCCTGCCGGACATCGAGCCGCGGATCATTCGCATGAACAACTGGAAGGTGCAGGGCGTGCTCGCCCGCCGCTTCCAGGAGGGGCGGATTTTCCTGGCGGGCGACGCCGCGCACCGTCATCCGCCGACCACCGGCCTCGGACTCAACACAGCCGTCCAGGATGCCCATAATCTGGCGTGGAAGCTGGCGGCCGTGCTCGCGGGCAAGGCGGCGCCCGCGCTGCTCGACAGCTATGAGGCAGAGCGCCGTCCGGTTGCCGCGCGCAACGTCAACTGGGCGATGCTGACCTTCCAGAACCATCTCGTGATCGACGCCGGCATCGGCCTGATTCCGGGCGCCCCGGTGGAGGTCAATCGCGAGGCGTTCCGCACGCTGTTCTCCGACACGCCCGAGGGCGTCACCCGGCGGCAGCGGCTGGAGGAGGTGATCGCCACCCAGCGCACCGAGTTTCAGGCGCATGATCTGGAGATCGGCTTCTCCTATGGCAGCGATGCGGTTGTCGGCGACGGCACGCCGGCGCCCGCGCAGAGCCCGATGGGCGACGTCTATCATCCGGTCACCCGGCCCGGTCATCGCTTCCCGCACGCCTGGCTGACCAGGAACGGGGAGCGGATCTCGACGCTCGATCTGGTGGGGCGCGGCGGTTTCACCTTGTTCGTCGGGTCGCAGGGCGCCGGCTGGGCAGAGGCGGTATCGGCATCGGCGCAGGCCGGGACCGATATTCGCCTGGTCGTGGTGGGTGGCGATGGCGGCTATCAGGATGAAGATGGCGGATGGGCTGCTCTGCGCGGTGTATCGGAGGATGGCGCCGTGCTGGTTCGCCCCGACGGTCATGTCGGCTGGCGCGCCGGCGACGCATCCGGGCAGCGGCACCTCGCCGGTGCGCTGGCGGCGATCGTCGGCGGTCCCGTCGCGCTCTCGGTGGCGGCGTAGCAGGAGAAGGTGATGACGGAAGGATCGCTGCCGGACGGTTTCGAGGCGCTGGAGCCGTTCCGGGCCTATTGGGGCGTTCCCGGCACGCAGGATCGGCGTGACCGTCGTGAGGCCGCCGGCATGGCCGACATCATGGCCTTTTACGAGGTCATGATCGCGCTCGCTCCCGCTGCGATGAAGCATCTCGAACGCTTCGCGCTCGACGCCATGCCGCCGCGGGAAGCGCGCCTGATGGAGCTGGTCCTCGCCCTCGCGCATGTGTCGATGGCCACGGAACTTCATGGCCAGCCCAGGGCGCCGCACACGCCCTATCCGCATGGCGTCCGGCTGGTTCAGGGTCCGGCCTATTTCGGCTGATCGGAGAGTCGACGATGACTGAAATGGTTGCGGATTTTCGCGCCCCGACGACGAACTTCACGAAGCGCGCCGGCCTCGGCACCGGCCCCGTGCCGACCGAGCCCTATCGCTCCGCGGCCTATTTCGAGCAGGAACGCGACAGGATATTCAAGCGCGCCTGGCTGTGCCTCGGCCGCGTCGAGCGCCTGCCCGATCCCGGCGACTATATCGTCGAGCAGATCGAGCCCGCCAGGGCTTCGATCCTGGTCACGCGGACCAGGAATGGCGCGATCAAGGCCTTCTACAACGTCTGCTCCCACCGCAGCAACACGCTGGTGCTGGATCGGGAGGGCAGCGCGAGCCGGTTCATGTGCCGCTATCACAATTGGACTTATCGCAACGACGGCGCGCTTCTGGGCATTCCCGACGAGCGCAATTTCTTCGGCATCGACAAGCAGGCATGCGGCTTGACGCGCGTCGCCGTCGATGTGTGGGAGGGCTGGGTCTTCGTCAATCTCCAGCGTGCGCCGGAAGTGACGCTGGCCGAGTTTCTGGGCGAATTCGGCGAAGCCTATCGTCATATTCCCTATCAGAATGCCGACAAGTCGATCCTGTACGTGTCGCACCTCAACGCCAATTGGAAGGTGATCGCGGACGCTTTCGCGGAAACCTATCATATCCCGGCGATTCACCCCGAAACCATCGGCGCGACCTTCGCCAGCCGCGACAATCCTTTTGCCCGGCCGATCAGCACCCAGACCTGGGGGCCGCATCGTTCGGTCTCGACCTATGGCAATCCCGACTATGCGCCGCCCGAACGCGCGCGGGTGGAGCGGCTGGCCTACAGCAATATTGCCACGGGCAATGTTCTGTCGGCGGCGGGGCTGGACGATATGGACCTGTTCCTCAAGCATCCGGCGATCAATCCGACCAAATCGGAACATTGGGCGGTCGACGTGACCTGGATCTTCCCCAATTTCATGATCGACGTGTCGCCGGGCGGCTTCTGGACCCATCATTTCTGGCCGATCAGCCTCAACCGCACGCGGTGGGAAGCACGATTCCACGTCCCCCCGGCTGGTGACGTCTGGCAGCGGCTGCAGCAGGAACATTATATCGCGCGCCTGGGCGAGATCCTGCTGGAGGATGTCGGCAATACCGAGCGGACCCAGGCGGGGCTGGAATCCGGCGCCAAGGACAGCATGCCGCTGCAGGACGGCGAGGTGATGATCCGCCATTCGCTGCATCATATCCAGAAATGGATCGACGCCGACAGCGTGCGCGAGGCGATTTCGTGAACCGGCGGAATGGGAGGGAGACGTGACGGACACAAGGGCAGTCGGAAGGCGCTTTGCGGAGCGCATCGCGGGACTGGATTTCATGGCGGCCTTCGGCATGCTCGCCGATGACGGCATCTATACGGTGATCGGCAAGACCCCGGCGTCGGGACAATATCATGGCCGGCAGGACCTGTTCGACCGGCTGATCCCCGTCCTGTCCGGTTTCAAATCGCCGCCCGTCCTCGCATTCGAGGAGCCGATCGTCGATGGCGACCGCGTCGTGCTGGTCGCCGGCGGCGGCGGGGAGGGGCCGCGCGGTCCCTATGACCAGCCGCACTACGCCTTCGTCATGCGCGTGCGGGGGGACGAGTTTTCGGAAATCACCGAATTCATGGACACCGGCGCTCTGGAGAGCGCGGTGTTCGGCCGCAAACTGGTCGACGGATAGTCCGGCCGACCGGACAGGGAGATGCAGGAATGAGCGAACACGAGGCACGACGCCCCGGCAATGTGGCGCTGGCGACCGACCTGATGCAACGCTTCGGCCGCGACATGGACGGCTGGTACGACAATCTCCACGACGACATCGTCATGGAATTTCCGTTCGGTCCGTCGGTCGGGATGCCGGCCCGTGTCGAGGGCAAGGCGGCGGTCGCCCGGATATTCCAGGTCGTCTGCCAGGTCGTGCAAGTGCAGTTCGACACGATCCGGGTCAGCCCGATGGCGGATCCCGCACGCCTGCTGGTCGAATATCACGGCTATAGCAAGCCGGGCGACAAGGTCTATGACCAGACCTATATTTCGGTTCAGGAATATCGCGACGGCAAGATGATCCTGTTCCGCGAATATTGGAACGCGCTGGTCGTGGACCAGGTTTTCGGAAACCTCAGCGCGCTTGCGGGCTGAGGCTTTCGCCCCGCGAAGGCATTATGAGGATGCACGCATCTTCGGATCGTGCCGGATTTAGCCCCTCCCCTGAAGGGGAGGGGCTTGAGCGGCTGATGCATCATCGAAAATGATGCGTGCATCGCTTGGCGCGAAGTCAGGAGAGGGCTCGATTCGATTAATCCGCGCCCAATCCCTTATCCGCCGTCCTCGCCATTTCCCGCCCAAGGAAAGCGGAATCCGCATTCGCCCAGGCCATAGCCGATCGTGCCGTCCGCCAGGCGATATTCCATCATATGCTCGGTCACGACGAACGTATCGAGCGGGAAGGCCCAGCAATAGAGTCTCCGCGCGGTGAAGGCATGGACATCGCCGTCGGCGTCGGTGACGGTCCAGTCCATCGCCTTCAGCGTCATGCCGTCGTCTTCATAGACGTTGCGATCGTCGATATCGGTGACGCCGACCCAATCGCCGTCCTTGCCGACCATCCGGATGTAGGCGTCGTCGCCCGTCGTCGAGATGCCGTGGGTGGCGACGATCGCCATGCCATTGTCGAAGATCGGCCAGGCCAGCCGGTAGTGGCGCATATAGTCCCAGTTGCGCGGGCCTACCGACAGGTCGCGAAATCCCTTGCCGTCGATATGGATGACTTCGCCATCCTTCAGCGTGATGGTGCCGCGCACGGTGCAGGGGCCTTCCATGTGGACGAACATCATTTCCTTCGCGAAGCCGTCCTCCTCGCCGGCCTTGCTGGCGTTGATCGCATCATGCATCGGCAGCAGCGCTTCCCAGACCAGATCGACCTTGAAGGCCGGATCGTCGAACTGCACCCGCGCCGTCTTCATCCGCTCGACCGACATGATCTTCACGCCGGCGATGTCCAGCCCGGTGCCGATCCGCTGATCGGTGTAGGGCAAATTCATGTTGATGCGCGTGAACAGCGGCTTCCCGTCCCGGAAGAAGGCGAACCAGTTGTTCGCTTCCTTCAGATTTTCCAATATGCCCATGCGAATGAAGCAGCCCGTCCTGGTGGCGGGATCGTAGCAGTTGAAATAGGCGCTCTGGTTCCAGCGCGGATGATCATTGGCCGGGCAATAGCCCTCCGGATCGAGTTCGGTGATGGCGGCCATGTCTTGCTCTCCTGATGCTTCCGCGGGGTGACGGTGATCGCCCGCCCGCGCCGATGGGTTATGACGGGTCCCGTGCTGGCGTCAGTTCGCATCGCGTCCCGTCACATGACGCAGCAGCGTGACCGGATCGGCCGGCAGGCTGTCGCCGCGACATGCTGGTCCGGGCGGACGAGAATCAGGTCGCGCTGATAGAGCGCGCGCAGGTCCGTCCGGTTCAGGCGAAGGATTTCGAGCGGGATGCCCAGCGCCTTTGCCGCCGCCTCGATCGGGCCGCTCTCCACGTCGCCGAGCGCGACCAGCGTGAAGAACGAGCCCAGGCCGTCGTGGATCGACGATCCGTCCGCGAGGAAGACGTGCGGCATGCGCGCGCCCGGCCATGTCGTCGGATGGTAGGTCAAGGGATCGATCCGGGGCGGGTCGGTGACCGGCTCGATCTCCACCTGACTGACGTGCAGCGGTGGTTCGCTGGCATGCGTCCCGTCATTTTCCGCGCGAATGATCGCGCGCTTTGCATTGGCCGACGGGTAGTGGAACCGATGCAGTTCATGGCCCGCCAGCGAATTTATCCAGGATATGTCGAACGCGTTCTCGCGCGGCACGCCGGCGTCGCGGAACGGCTCCGCCAGCCCGAGCCGCTTGAACAGTTCCATACTGCGTGCATTGGTCAGGTCCATCTTCGGGTGGCGGGTGGTTTGCGCGTTGCGTTCGACGAGCATCGATCGGACGCCATAGCGCGCCAGATTGAGTGCGAGCGTCATGCCGACCGGTCCGCCACCCGCGATCAGTACGGGAGTTTCGATCAGTCTGCCCATCCGGATATCCGTCTCTCCTGGATTGTCGTTTCATTGACCGGGCCACCGCGGACCGCGATTTCGGCGCCGGTGGGGTGCAATTCCATGACACGCTCAAGCACACCATTTGGTCAGTTATGTGATGCAAAGGCGGCGGATCGTCAAGGCGCTTGCTGCGCTTGCGTGACCGATTGCAAAAGCGCTACGCAGTCAGACTGTATCTGGCGGGCGACAGTGCCACTTGAATCCCGACAAAGAGGGCGATTTGCGATGAAAGCAGGCGTTACGCAAAAGCAGGACAAGCCGGTCAAGAAGGCCGCCTCTTCGTCGTCGCGTGGCGGCCGCACGGCTGTTCGACTGGTGGACGATGCGGCCCCGCCACCCGCGAGCGACCGCAAGATGCGCCGCGGCGACGAAGCCAGGGCGCGAATCCTGCATGCGGCGCTGGAATGTTTCGGCGCCTTCGGCTTCGAGGGGACGTCGACCCGCGCGGTGGCGGAAAGGGCTGAAGTGACCCATACGCTGGTGCTGTATCACTTCCAATCGAAGGACCAGTTATGGATCTCGACCATGGAGGCGGCGCTCGCGACTTATGGCGAGGCGATCAAGGCCAATCTCGAAGAATCCGCTCACCGTACCGCCAAGGAAGCCCTGGCCACATTCATCGATCAATTCGTCCGGATGTCGGCGCAGCACCCGCAGGTTCACCGGATTCTGACGACGGAAGGCAATCAGGGCACCCAGCGCCTCCAATGGATCATCGACCATTTCATTCGCTGGCATTTCACCGCGATCCGGGATCTGATCCGGCGAGGCCAGGCCGAGAACAGCGTGCGGGAATGCGATCCGGCGCGTTTATACTATTTGATCCTTGGTGCAGGCGGCACACCCTTCACATTGTCGACCGAATATAAGGCGATGACCGGCCGCGACGTGTTTTCGGACGCTGAAATCCTGCGCAATATCGCCTTCATATATGAGATCGTGTTCACCTGAGCCGGTGGATCGCGCAGATTGTTCTTGACCATTTGGAACGTTGTGAGCATTCTCTGATCCGTTGAGTCCGGCAGGTCGCCGACGTCGCCCGGTTTGCGGATGCGATTGGCCGCCGCCGACTCCATCGGTTTTTGGAGAGATGGCATGGCGACGGACGTGGTGACGCAAAGCGGCGAAGCACAGGTGCGGGACAGGATCGTCTCCCCGCAAAAGCTCGCCCATTTCGTGCTCCGCACGTCGCGGTTCGAGGACCTCGTCGACTGGTACCAGACCGTGCTGGGGGCGGTGCCCGCCTTCAAGAACGACTTCTTGGCGTTCCTGTCCTATGATGAGGAGCATCATCGGGTCGCGATCCTCAATGTGCCCGATCTCGAGCCGCAGCCCGAAGGCGTCGTCGGCGTCCACCACAACGCCTTCACCTATGGCAGTCTCACCGATCTGCTGGAGACCTATGAGCGGCTGAGCGGCAAGGGCATCCTGCCGGTCTTCCCGATCAATCATGGTCCCACGACATCGCTTTATTATGCCGATCCCGACGGCAACCAGATCGAGCTGCAAGTGGATAATTATCCCACGATCGAAGAGGCGACCGCCTTCTTCCATTCCGAGGCGTTCGCCGAAAATCCCATCGGCGTCGAATTCGACCCGAACGAGCTGCTGCGCCGCCTGCGTGCCGGCGAGCCGGAGGAGGATTTGAAGCGCCGCCCGGATATCGGCAAGCGTGGCCTCGCCGATATCAAGTTGCGGTGACCGGGATGGCGGATGTGCAGGGCATGAGCCTGGCCGACCGGCAGGCCGCCGTCGATCTGGTCTATCGCATCTTCTGGCTGATCGATCACGGCCGCGCGGCCGAGACGGCGGCGCTGTTCCTGCCCGATGGGACGCTGACCTTCGGGCCGGGGGCTCCCAAGCCGGGCACGATTGCGGGGCATGCCATTGCCGCCGCGATGGCGGCACGACAGGCGCAGGCCAATGTCACCACCCGCCATGTGCTCGGCAATCCGTCGGTCACGGCGAATGCGGATGGATCGCTGTCGGTCTCCACGCTGCTCACCTTGTTCCGGTCGGAAGATTCGGGGCGGGACAGCTATCCGGCGTCGGTCGCCGATATCGACGATGTGGTGGTGCGCAGCGATGCCGGCTGGCGCATCAAGGCACGGCTGATCACGCCCATTTTCAACAGGTCCTGAGCGCGGCTCGGATCGCCGGATCACGACCCGCGGCCGGCACGGCGTCGGCGGAGCAGGGGCGGGGGCAAAGGAGAGCTTTGTATGACGGGTCGATTGAGCGGCAAGACGGCGATCGTCACCGGCGCGGGAAGCGGCATCGGCGCGGCGCATGCGCGGCTGTTCGCGCGCGAAGGTGCCAAGGTCGCGGTGACGGATATTCGCGAATCCGTCGGCAATGCGGTGGTGCAGGCTATCGCAGCCGCTGGCGGCGAGGCGATCTTCCTCCGGCACGACGTCGCCTCGGAAGACAGTTGGGCCGAAGTGGTGGACCGCGCGGTGCAGGCCTTCGGCAGCCTCACCACTTTGGTCAACAATGCCGGTCTCAATCATATGCGCGGCGTCGAGGACGAGACGGTGGAAGGGTGGAACCACATCGTCTCGATCGACCAGATGGGCACCTGGCTCGGCATGCGGGCGGTGATGCCCCATCTGCGCGCCAGTGAAAACGGCGCCATCGTCAATATCTCGTCGGTGCTCGGCATGATGGGCAATGTCACCTGCCTGTCCTTCCACGCCGCCAAGGGCGCGGTGCGGATGATGAGCAAGGCCGCCGCGCTGGAATATGCCGAGCGGGCCGTACGCATCAATTCGGTCTATCCGGGCATGATCGATACGCCGCAACTCGACACGATGCTGCCCCAGGAGCGCGAGATGATCCGCACCTCGATCCCGATGAAGCGCATCGGCCTGCCGGAGGAAGTCGCCAATTGCTCGCTGTTCCTGTGTTCGGACGAGGCAAGCTACGTGACCGGCGCGGAAATCATCGTCGATGGCGGCCTGCGACCCGGCTGACGGGCCGCGAGCGATGGAGCGCGGCGCACAGACTCAATGGAGAGACAGATGCAGGCGGATGTGGTCGTAATAGGGTCGGGCGCTGCCGGACTGACCGCGGCGGTGACGGCGGCCAGATCGGGGCTGAAGGTCACCCTGCTCGAAGCGACGTCGAAATTCGGCGGCACCACGGCCTTTTCCGGCGGCGGCGTCTGGATACCGAACAATCATCACCAGCCGGAACTGGGCGTCGAGGACAGCCGGGAAGAGGCGATCGCCTATCTGCAGGCGGTGCTCGGCAATTTCTACGACGCGGAGAAGATCGAGATCTATCTCGACACGGCCCCGCAGATGCTCCGCTACATGGAGGAGAATAGCGAGGTCCTGCTGACCGCCAGCACCATCCCCGATTATTCTCCCGGCGCGCCGGGCTGGAAGACCGGCCGATGCCTGCTGACCGCCGACTATGACGGATCCCGGCTCGGCAGCGATTTCGAAGACCTGCGTCCGCCCATCCCCGAAATGGGGTTGTTCCACAGCATGCAGGTGAGTCCCGCCGATGCCTACCGGCTTCAGCACTGGAACAGCTCGGTGGGTGAGGCGGTCTGGGCGCTCAAGCGTGTCGGCGGCTATGCTCTCGATCGCCTGAAGCGCCGGCGCGGCACCCGTCTGGCCAACGGCAATGCGCTCGTCGGCCGGCTCGTCAAATCCGCCCGCGATGCCGGGGTCGATCTGGTGACCAATGCGCGCGCGCGGGCGCTGGTGACCGACGGCGGCCGCGTCACCGGCGTCATGTTCGAACGCAATGGCGGCGAAGAGACCGTGGCTGCGCGCGGTGGCGTGATTCTGGCCAGCGGCGGCTTCGGCGCCAATGCCGGGATGCGGCGGAAATATCTGCCGCAAGCGGACGAGGGCTATTCGCTGCAGCCCGAAGGATCGCAGGGGGACGGCATCAAGATGGGCGTTTCCGCCGGCGCGACGCTGAACGAGGGCAATGCCGCCAACGCCATCTGGGTGCCGGCCTCGGCGATGACCCGGCCGGACGGCACGATTGCGAAATTCCCGTCGCTCTACTTCGACCGGCATTGTCCCGGATCGATCATGGTCGACGCGCACAACGGCCGGCGGTTCGTCGATGAGAGCTTCCATTATCAGAATTTCGGCGAAACCTGCCAGGAGCAGGGCGTGACCCGGATCTGGATGATCAGCGATGCCGCAGCCGTATCGAAGTATGGCATCGGCATGGTCAAGCCCGCGCCGTTCAGCCCGAAACCCTGGGTGAAAAAGGGCTATGTCGTGGAAGCGCCGACGATCGCCGCGCTTGCCGGCCGGATCGGACTGGATCCGGCGGCGCTGGCAAAGACCGTCTCCGACTTCAACCTCTATGCCGATGCCGGCAAGGACCCCGATTTCGGGCGGGGCGACAATCATTACTCCGCCTATATGGGCGATGCCGCCCACCGCCCCAATCCCGCGCTCGGCGCGCTGCGCAAGGCGCCGTTCTACGCGCTGGAGATTCGTCCCAGCGACCTCAGCACGCTCGCCGGCCTCGACACCAATGCCAGCGCGCAGGTGCTGGACGGGGGCGGCAAGCCCATACCGGGACTCTATGCGGCCGGGCTGGACAACAACACGATCATGCGCGGGCGTTATCCGGGTGGGGGCTCCAGCCTGGGGCCGGCCATGACGTTCGGCTATATTGCGGCGCGCCATCTGGCGGCGTCGCTGTGACGGGAGAACGGGGAATGTTCGATCTGACCGGCAAGACCGCCGTCGTCACCGGCGCGGCATCGGGGATCGGCGCGGCCATCGCCCGGCGCCTGCGCCGCGCGGGCGCTGCCGTGCTCATCGCCGATCTGACCGATGCAACCGAACTGGCGAAGGCATGGGGCTGCGACTTCCGCCGAACCGACGTTTCCGACGAGAATGAGATCGCAGCGATGCTCGACCTCGCCATCGAACGCCATGGTGCGCTCGATATTCTGGTCAGCAATGCCGCGATCGCCAATGTCCATGACATCGCCGCCGCAGATGTCGAGCGTGCCGACCGCTATTTCCGGGTGAATGCGCTCAGCGCCTTGTCCGGCATGCGGGAGGCGGCGAAGCGGATGACGGAAGGCGGGTCGATCATCAGCATCGCCTCGCTGTCCGGCGTGCGCGGGACTCCGGGCTGGGGCGAATATGCGATGTCGAAGGCGGCGGTCGTCGCGGCCACGCAGACCGCCGCGCTCGAGTTCGGCCCGCGCGGCATCCGGGTCAACGCCGTCTGTCCGGGCGCCGTGAACACGCCGCTCGCCGTCGCGGTGAACGGCGACGCGCTCGACAAGGTGATGAAGCTGCTTTCGCCGCTCGGCCGCATCGGCCGGCCGGACGAGATCGCCGCCATGGTGCATTTCCTCGCCAGCGACGATGCCAGCTATGTCACCGGCCAGGCCTGTCTGGTCGATGGCGGCTGGAGCATCGGCACGACGATGGCGACCGTCCAGCTCGCGCTCGCGGCGGAATGAGGCGCGTCCGCCCCTTGCCGTCATCCCCGCGCAGGCGCATAGGCGCTAACATTGGAGTTTAAATCGTTGATATTCCCTGGTTTTTCGTGGTGGTTCGCGTAGATGTCGTCTCATCTTGTCGGCGGCTGCGCGCAACTGTGCGATGGTAGGGGCGCGGCGGATCA